>Ga0209292_1000512_pt1 | contig 50600 bp, 60 predicted proteins | sample GOMGulsemesocosm_2_FD_184634 | JGI IMG/M metagenome (GOLD analysis project Ga0209292, IMG submission 184634) | Methane-oxidizing microbial communities from mesocosms in the Gulf of Mexico - GOM9C Gulf of Mexico (SPAdes) (version 2) | ecosystem: Environmental > Aquatic > Marine > Cold seeps... | reverse complement strand
CTTGTTTCAGGAAAGCTGAGCGAATCATAATCTAGGCACATTTTTTTGTTAAGGGTCATTCCCTTAAAAACAAATGTAACGACAAGTATGTTTTGCTCAGTTTTCCCCAAAGGGCTGGTTTATAAAAGCTTTAGGCTACGTTATTGGTTTCGACAATAGAATAACTATTATCTTCAATCAATGCCTTGCCTAAAGGTGTTTATAATTCCAGCTGAATCCGGCCTCTTCAAGTGGAGCGGGTATAAACCTTCATTGTTTTTTTGAGAAAAGTTTACGGCTATTTAACGGTTTATTTCCTAACAACTGGTTAATAACCTGTCGCATTAACAACTTGAAAGTATAACTAACATCTTCGGTAACTCTACCCTCATCTAGAAACACTCGCTGGGCTATTTTTTGTAAATGAGCTTTATCAAAGTATTGAGCGCTATTTCTAGGGGCTGGGCAATATACAGGAACAAAGCCTTGCTCATATATATATTGAAAGTAACTAACATCGTGCTCAAATACAGGGCTAAAGTCAAATGACAAACCTAACTCTTCAAGTAGCGCTAGTTCAAATATGCGTAATTGCGGTGCAATTTCTTCACCTTGAGCTAAGGCCGTTAACGTGGTTTGGTATTGAATGAATAATTGCTGACATGTTATCTGCTCGGTTAATAAACGGATCAATAATTCGTTGATATAAAAGGAGCTAAAAAGGCTATGCTTGATTAATGAAAAGGATTTACTAATTGAGTCAATTTGAGTTATTTGTTTAAAAGTCCCCTGACCTTTCAACGTTAACTTTAGTGGCAAAAAAGGCTGGATTAAGCCTTTTTTTATAGAGCGTTTAGATTGACCTACATAGACTAAGGCGGTCACCTTACCATCCTGTTCAGTTAATAGGTCAACTAATTGCTGATTTTCACGATAGGGACGACTATGTAAAACAAAAGCTTTTTGTTCAATCATCGACCATATCCCAATTATCCAGAGTAATCATCACCATAACCTAAACTGCGTAGAGCACGTTCGTCATCAGCCCAACCTGATTTTACTTTAACCCAGGTTTCAAGGAAAACTTTACTTTCAAATAAATTTTCCATATCGCGGCGAGCTTCTTGACCAATCGTTTTTAATCGTTCTCCTTTGTTACCTATAACCATACGCTTTTGGCTATCACGCTCAACTAATATAAGAGCATTGATATGGATAATTCCTTTCTCATCCATCTTAAATTGCTCTATTTCAACCGTGATAGAGTAAGGTAACTCATCACCAGTAAAACGAATAAGTTTTTCACGAATAATTTCAGAGGCCATAAAACGGCTAGAGCGATCGGTAACCTGATCTTCATCGAACCAAAAGCCACCTTCAGGAAGTGATGCCATACAAAGTTTATGAATGGTATCAACACCATGACCTTTACTGGCCGAAATTGGCACAATATCTCGGAATTCGTGTAATTCACCTAATTTTTGAAGGTGAGGTAATAACTCATCTTTGTCGGAAATGTTGTCTGTTTTATTAACAACTAAAATACACGGTGCGCCACTTTGTTTGACTTTAGATAACACTAACTCATCATCTTGAGTCCAATGAGTTCCTTCAACTAAAAACATGATTAATTCAACCTCTGCAATAGAGCTACTTGCAGCACGGTTCATTAATCTATTTATAGCGCGTTTCTCTTCCGTATGTAGACCAGGAGTATCAACTAATATTGCTTGTCTATTTTCTTCAGTCAAAATACCTAAAATACGGTGACGTGTTGTTTGAGGTTTTTTAGACGTTATACTAATTTTTTGCCCTAACAAGGCATTTAATAATGTTGATTTACCAACATTTGGGCGTCCGACAATAGCAATTAAGCCAGCATAGGTATTTGAGGTATCGTTGTGCATAATTTATTTTCTCGTGCTGCTTTTTTTACTTGAGCTGCTTGGGTTACTTTTAGTATGTCGGGGAATTGCTAATTTTGCTTGTTTTGATGGTTTTATTTTGACTTCTTTTTCTTTCTCAATTAAAGCAAGTATTTGCTGGGCTGCTTCTTGCTCAGCCTTACGTCTACTAGTTCCTTTGGCGACAACAATTTCATTTATCACAGAAGTTTGACAACGCACAGTAAACTCTTGGTTATGAGATTGTCCTGTAGTGTCAATTACTTCGTAAGTAGGAAGCGGTATTTTTCTTCCTTGCAGGAACTCTTGCAAACGTGTTTTAGGATCTTTTTGTTCATTACCTGGTTTAATTACGGCTAAACGTTTCTCAAACCAACTTAAGATGAGTGCTTTACAACGTTCAATACTAGAGTCTAGGTACACTGCACCAATAATAGCCTCAATTGCATCTTCTAAAATTGATTCTCGACGATGGCCACCACTTTTAAGCTCTCCTGGCCCTAAAATCAAGCATTCCCCTAAGTCAAAGTCCCTAGCAACTTCAGCTAAAGTGACTCCTTTAACTAAGCTAGAACGCATACGGGTTAGATCACCCTCATCATGTTTTGGAAACTTATCATAAAGCGCTTCAGCAATCACAAAACCCAGAATAGAGTCACCTAAAAATTCCAGTCTTTCGTTATGAGCACCTTTGGCACTACGGTGAGTAAGTGCTTGAACTAATAATGATGCATCATTAAATTCATAACCAAGTTTCTTGGTTAATCTAGCAAGGTTATGAGGGTTAATTTTCACGATAAAACTCTTTATGCCATTTAAAAAAAGTAGCCATATTAAATAATTGCGCCTATACGATTAAAGCGGACACCCGTTGGTAACCAATGAGGTAAAAAGCTATCTTCGCTTCTATCAAAATCAAAACTCATCCAAATTGCCACGGCTTCACCGACCAAGTTATCTTCAGGTACAAAGCCCCAAAAACGGCCATCTAAAGAGTTATCTCTATTGTCACCCATAACAAAATAATGCTTTGCTGGAACCAAAAACTCATCTGCTGCCGTTCCTGATTGTTGAAAGTAATGCGAAACTCTAGGTGATGTATGGCTATCGTTCAAAAGCTGATGACTTTTATTCAACATTTTGGATTCAAATTCATTCATACCAAATTCAGCATCTGGACCTTCATACTTACCAACAAGGTTTTGCTGTATTTGCTCAAATTCAGGGCACTTATCATCGGACTCTTTACAAGCACGTTTAATGTAAAGTGATTTATTACGGTAAATAATACGGTCACCTGGTAAGCCAATCACACGTTTAATGTAATCAACTCGAGGATCTTGTGGATACTTAAATACCACAACATCACCATGTTCAGGTAAGCCATTTTCAATGAACTTGTGTCTTATTACGGGATCTCTTAGACCGTAATTAAATTTGTTTACCAAAATAAAATCGCCGTCAAGTAATGTAGGCATCATTGAACCTGATGGTATTTGAAATGGTTCATATATAAAAGAACGCAATATCAAAACAAAGGCAATTACTGGGAAAATTTGTACCGCTGTATCTACTAAAGGTGATGGCTCTGTTAACGTAGCTACTGCTTGTGGTGTTAATTCGGCGGCACAAGACTCTTTCGCGGACAATTGCGCCGCGACAGCTTTCAATTTACGCTGTGGTGCTAAATAAAACTTATCCGCAAACCAAACGATCCCGGTTAAAACGGTGATTATCACTAAGATAATCGAAAAATAAACGGCCATACTATACCTATTATTAAATCCTATTAGGGAAGTTTTAGCGACAGCTATTAATCACCGCCGCTACTTTATAAGTTAACTGAATAGTTTAACTATCAAGTTTAAGAACAGCTAAAAACGCTTCTTGTGGTACTTCAACATTACCTACTTGCTTCATGCGTTTTTTACCATCTTTTTGCTTTTGTAGAAGTTTCTTCTTACGACTAATATCACCACCGTAACATTTAGCAGTTACGTTTTTACGTAACTGCTTTACTGTAGTACGCGCTATAACATTACTACCAATCGCCGCTTGAATAGCGATATCAAACATTTGACGATGTATTAACTCTTTAAGTTTATCAACCAACAAGCGTCCACGGGCAACCGAGTTTGCTCTGTGAGTGATCATAGCTAAAGCATCAACGCGGTCGCCATTTATCATCACATCCACACGAACCATGTCGGCAGCTTCAAAGCGGATGAAGCTATAATCTAACGATGCATAACCACGACTTGTTGACTTAAGTTTATCGAAGAAGTCCATTACTACTTCAGCCATAGGTAATTCATAAGTAACAGCAACTTGATTTCCATGATAAATCAAATCTTTTTGTACACCACGCTTTTCAATACAAAGCGTAATAACACTGCCTAAATACTCTTGTGGTACTAGAATATTTGCTTGAACAATTGGCTCTCTGATTTCATCAATATTATTAATTGCTGGTAAATCAGATGGGTTATCTATTGAGATAACTTCGCCGCTTGTACAGGCTATTTCATAGTTTACTGTTGGGGCTGTTGTGATAAGGTCTAAATCATATTCCCGCGCTAAACGCTCTTGTATGATTTCCATGTGCAACATGCCAAGGAAACCAATACGGAAACCAAAGCCTAACGCTGATGAATTTTCAGGTTCAAAAAATAGCGAAGCATCATTTAGGCTTAACTTGTTAAGCGCATCTCTAAAGTTTTCATAATCATCAGAGCTTATTGGAAAAATACCCGCATAAACTTGTGGTTGCGCCTTTTTAAAGCCTGGTAAAGCCGTTTCAGTTTCTTTTTTACTGATAGTGATAGTGTCACCTACTGGCGCACCGTGAATCTCTTTAATACCAGCAATAATAAAACCAACTTCGCCAGCTTTCAAAATTCCTGTATCAGTTTGTTTCGGGGTAAATATACCCACTTTATCAATTTGGTGAACTTGTCCTGTAGACATCACCAACATCTTGTCACCCTTTTTCACTTGGCCATTTATAATACGAACCAATGAAACAACACCTTGATAATTATCAAACCATGAATCAACAATTAAAGCTTGCAGTGGCGCATCAATATCGCCCTCTGGAGAAGGGATATTTTTAACAATAGTTTCTAATACATCTTCAATGCCGAGCCCCGTCTTTGCTGAACAAGTAACAGCATCAGTGGCATCAATACCAATAATATGTTCAATCTCTTCACTAACACGCTCAGGGTCAGCTTGCGGCAAGTCGATTTTATTTAAAATAGGTAAAACTTCTAAATCCATTTCAATGGCGGTATAACAGTTAGCAACCGTTTGTGCCTCTACGCCTTGTCCTGCGTCTACTACGAGTAAAGCCCCTTCACACGAGGCTAATGAACGAGAGACTTCATATGAAAAATCAACATGGCCAGGGGTATCGATAAAGTTTAACTGGTAAACCTCACCATTGTTTGCTTTGTAATCTAAGGTAACACTTTGTGCTTTGATGGTAATACCACGCTCTCGTTCAATATCCATTGAATCGAGAACCTGTGCTTCCATCTCACGCTCTTGTAAACCACCACAATGTTGAATTAAACGGTCAGACAGTGTTGATTTACCATGATCGATGTGGGCAATAATTGAGAAGTTTCGAATATTTTTCATAAAAGGCAGTCAAATAAAGGGCGTTAAAATAATATTATGGCGTGATTTTAACGAATTTACTGCCTTGGGGCTATCTTTTGTTCAGATATCTTTTGTTTCAAGCCGTAACAGGCACTATCATGATTAAGCTTAATTTTTTGAAGGAATAACTTCGATTATTTTAGGTTGTAATTTTTCACTGTGCTTACCTTGTTTCTGCTGAAACTGAGCAAATTTATAACCTAAATATCCACCTGTAATTCCAAGGCCTAAAGCAAATAATTCATGAGGAAATATTTGTTGTTTTAAAAGCCACTGACCTAATGCTGAAAAAGTAATCAAACCAAGTAATGGTAATAAATACACCTGTCCTGCACTCGTTAAAATGTGTTTTTCTGGTAAAGCTAGAACTACACAATCCCCATGTTTTAACATTTCTCCAGAGGTTTTATCGTAGGGTAAAGTAAGCGTAAGTTTAGCTTGTGGTAATGCTTTAGCAATTTGTCCACTGCCACAGGTATCCACCTGCGCACAACCACTGCAAGTTGATTTGATTTGACTTGTCACGGTAACCTGCCCTGCTTCAATAGCAATAACATTAGCCAATTCTTTAATCATTTACTACTCCTTATCAGGCGCTGAGTTATCTTTTAGATTACCGACAACTACTGGAGCTATTGATTCGGCAATTCGCTTTGCCGTTTCTAGAGGGATATCTCCAACGACGCCAACTTCAATGCCTTTTATTACGTGATTGAACACTATTGTTGCGCCATCACTTGCATATTCTGCTGCTCTATAACTTTCTTCGTTTGGATTAACATAAACAGAAACTTGAGCTAGACCGTCTGAAAACAACATAAACTCAACAGCTTTATCATCACCTCTATTATAACTGTTTAAATTATGCTGGTTTGACTTAATCACTGAAAAGCCTTGTGGAAGCCAATCAACTTGCCATGAGAGGTCTTTATTTGGTTGTTTATTATTCATCGTTATAACAGCAGGTAATTCGGTTAATTGAAACTTAACTAAATTTTCTGATAGCTGGTCACTCACTTCAATATGAGTAAATTGAATTTGCTCCAATAACTGCCCCTGACGCGTTAATACTGCCATTTTTAAAAGCAAGCCTGATTGCTGATCAAGCCAAAGCCAGTAACTAAATCGGTATTTATCTTTTGCAACAATACGAACAAGTTGAGCTACTCGCCCTAAAACACGACTACGGCCAACAGAAATAAAACGATAACTCTCTTCAAGTTCAGAAATATTTCCACGAAATATACTAGGAATTGGTGATTGAGCATCACTAGACGTAAGCGAATAGGCTTCTTGTTCTGGTTCAATATAACTAACAACGTCACCTTGACGTAAAACATCACGACGGGGTCCGTTAAGACGAGTAAAAACTTCTAATTCTTGCCCATTAGTGCCAATACCATGTAACCAGTGATAAGGCTCTGCTTGATTGTTTTTAACTACGACAAAAGAAGTGGTAAAATTAAGCTGCTTTAACGATTGGGAAAGTCGTTCTAACGAAAGTTTCGCGGATTCTGTCTCTGTATCAATAGCTGATACAGTAAAGCTTAGCAGCAAGAAAATAAGTGCCGTTAATTTCATAAGTTCTCAAAAGTGATGGCTGAAAGTATAATTATCAACTAATTCAGCCAATCAAGCTATTTTATATTGCTTCCTAATTTCACTTGTTGATTATGATCTTTTAAGAGTGCTTGTAAACGACGTTGTTGTGCAACTCTTTCAACAAGTCTTTGCTCATCCATTGCCTGTTGCGTTTGCTGCTTACTGTGCTGACTTTGTTCTGGCTGAGCAGATTGAACACTAAAGCTAACAGGATTAGCATATCCTGATAAAGGAACTGTTTGCACTACTTGGCTCGGTGTAACTGATAAATTTTCAGCCACGTTGAACTGTACACCAACAATCATTAAAGCTGCTGCAGAAGCCGCTATGGCAACCTGTCCCAACGGCTTAACAAAAGTTGCTATTTTCGCTTTAAAACGATTTGAGGCATTAATAACTTTATTAGTATCATTTATCAACGGTTTATTGTTTGTAGAAACCTCCTCAGTGACTGATGAGTCTAAATTTTTAGAGGCTGAATATATAGATGAATTTGGCGATAGAATGGTTGCTTCTTGAGCAATTGCAGCTGAAATTGTTTTACTCAGATCAAGTTGTAACGACTGAGGCACTTCATCACGTAATACATCACCTATTAAATGATAGTTTTGCCAAGTACTCGATAAGTCTTCATCCTTGAGCATATTATCAAATAAATGCGCACTGATATTATCGTCTGTTGATGGAGAGTAATTATCCACTAATGAAGATACTGACTCTGATTTAAATTCACTCATACTTTACCTTAAAAACACTTAGTTAAATTCTACGTTGACAAATGACTTAATTATTTCTTTGTAACAAGGGTCTGATTTTCTTATCGATTGCATCACGAGCTCTGAAAATACGTGATCTCACAGTTCCTACTGGACACTCCATTATCGTCGCAATTTCTTCGTAACTTAAACCTTCGATTTCTCGAAAATTAATTGCTAAGCGAAGATCTTCGGGTAGTGACTCCATGGTACTAAAAATAACTTTTTTAATTTCTGCTGTAAGCAATATCTTTTCGGGAGAAGCAGTCTCTCGTAGGGCACCACCAGCATCATAAAGTTCAGCATCATCAATTTCGACATCATTACTTGGCGGTTTACGAGCCAAGGCCACACTATGATTTTTTGCACAATTTACCGCGATACGATAAAGCCAAGTATAAAAGGCACTATCACCTCTAAAATTTGGTAATGCTCTATACGCTTTAATAAAAGCCTCTTGAACTATATCGGGTACGTCACTATGATTTTTAACATAGCGGCTCACTAAACTAGCAACTTTATGCTGGTATTTAGTGACTAACAGATTAAACGCATTTTTATCTCCACGCTGAACCCGCTCAACTAATTGTTGATCTATATTTGGCTCGATTTTTTGAACCGTATCCTTTAACACTGACAATTGATTTGTACTCATATTTTTTCATTGGCTCATAACAAACGCATAAAATAAGACTAACGTTTTTCGAAAAAGTTCTTTTTATTTTTGATCTTTTTTAAAAAGGTGACTTATTTTGTTATCAAGCAATGATATTACTAATTACCAGAGTACGATCTAACGTTAATTAAACGCTATTATCTGGCGGCTTATATCTATGTATTATAGAATACCTGAAACTCCTTTACTTATACATTCGCTTAAACAGCAGAATTTAATCAATACACTATGACACAACAAAACAATTGTGATGTTTTAATCATTGGCAGTGGAGCATCAGGCTTAACGTTGGCTTTACATTTAGCTAAAAATGCTGATGTGGTTATTTTAAGCAAAGGTCCATTAAACGAAGGTTCTACCTTTTATGCTCAAGGTGGCATTGCCGCTGTATTTGATGAAAATGATAGCGTGGCTTCTCACGTTGAAGACACCCTCATTGCCGGTGCAGGTCTTTGTGACGAAGAAACAGTACGATTTACTGCTGAAAATGCTAAGTCTTGCTTACAATGGTTAATAGACCAAGGCGTTGAATTTGATAAAGAGCAAACTAAGAATGGTGAATCTCGATATCACCTAACTCGCGAAGGTGGCCACAGTCACCGCCGGATTTTGCACTCTGCTGATGCAACAGGTCAAGCGATTCAAACCACCTTAGCTGACCAAGTAAAGCAACATTCTCGTATTCGAATATTTGAACGTTTTAATGCGATTGACCTTATTTGCCAATCTAGCACTACAGGTGAACAGACGAAGGAATGTATTGGCGCCTATATTTGGAATAGAAATACTGAGAAAGTTGAGAGTATATACGCACAAAAAACTATTCTGGCTACCGGCGGCGCAAGTAAAGTTTATCAATATACCTCTAATCCTGATGTAGCCAGTGGTGACGGTATTGCTATGGCATGGCGTGCTGGCTGTCGTGTTGCTAATATGGAGTTTAATCAATTTCATCCCACCTGCTTATTCCACCCTTCCGCTGGAACTTTTTTACTGACCGAAGCGCTTCGTGGTGAAGGCGCTAAGTTAAGACGCCCAGATGGCAGTCGTTTTATGCCCGCTTTTGATGAACGCGCAGAGCTCGCTCCGCGTGATATTGTTGCCCGTGCTATTGATTATGAAATGAAACGTTTAGGTGCAGACTGTATGTATCTCGATATTAGTCATAAGCCCAGTGACTTCATCAAACAACATTTCCCTACGATTTATGAAAAAACAATGTCGTTAGGTATAGATATAACTAAGCAGCCAATTCCTATCGTCCCTGCTGCCCATTATACCTGTGGTGGCGTGATGGTTAATAAACAAGGTAAAACAGATATTAACCAGCTTTATGCTATTGGAGAAATGTCATATACAGGCTTACACGGTGCAAACCGGTTAGCGAGTAACTCTTTACTCGAATGCCTTGTTTTTGCACGTGCTGCCGCATTAGAGATTAGTGATACCTTAATACAAGACAATCGTAACCTGACCCTACCTCTTTGGGATGAAAGCCGAGTAACAGATTCAGATGAAGAAGTTGTGATCCAACATAACTGGCACGAACTTAGATTATTTATGTGGGATTATGTCGGCATTGTTAGGACAACAAAACGGCTTGAACGTGCACTACATCGAGTCGAATTACTTCAACAAGAAATTGAAGATTATTATCAAAACTTTAAAGTCAGTAACAACTTACTTGAGCTAAGAAACTTAGTGCAAGTAGCTGAACTTATAATCAAATGTGCTATGGAACGAAAAGAAAGTAGAGGTTTGCATTACACTCTAGATTACCCTGATTTGTTAACAACTGCTGAGCCAACCATACTATCTCCTATTTAATTATATTAATAGCAAGCTATTTAAAAGCAATTATTCTAATTCACTTAAAATTCTCGCTATCCTAGAATAATCTTGCTTAGTAAAGCTATCCCTAAATAAAAAAAATCGTTTAGGGGATGTTTTACTACTCATGTAATGTTGGGAGTGTGCTGTATTAATAGGTATCATAATAAGCCAGCAACCGATAAAACTGTGTCGACTACTTGCTAAAAGTTGGTAACTTCTTGGAGCTTTATTAAGAAAAATTTCTCCCTCATTAGTTAAAACAAAAGAGTCGTTAATGGCTTTGTTATTTTTAATGGATACGAATAGGCTAAGATAAACAACGCTAATTATCGCCAAAATCAGCGCTAGAATATATTGAAAAGTGAAACAAACGAGAAGAACTAAGCCAGCTATTACGGTTACAAATCCATAAAGCGCTAGCTTATATCGGGAGGATTTTACACTAACATTATACTTTGACGCGTTTGAGTATATGTTGGACCACTGCGTTGAGTTCTTTATCTTCACAAACTTCATGTCCCATAAACCATGCAAACAATTCGGGATCTTGGCAAGTAAGTAGACGTTCAAAAGTAAATTGCTCTTTTGTTGACAGCTCATCGTATGCCTCATCAACAAAAGGAATAAATAAAACATCTAACTCAAGCATACCGCGACGACATGCCCACTTTAAGCGAGCTTTGTTAACTTTTAAAACATTAGCCGAGTTTTCATTATTTGTCACTGTATTGCTTAAAGCTTCGTTACCTGACATAAGTATCCCTTTGTTCATTATCACTGATGATTAACGCAATTAATTTATACGCCGACATTGTAACAATAACTCACTAGACACAGCTATTAAAAACACCGTTTTTCAGCAATAAAACCCACTGCCTAGTTGTTTTTGTTATTTTAGCCCTTATTCTATAGTTATCGTTTACTAGACAAGCATAGCTAACTTCATAGAGTTTATTATGACCATTACTACCAGTACAAAATTACCTTCTCTAACGCAGCTCCCAGAGACTTATCTTATTGAACTTAGTGATTTTGGGGCAATTTCATTATCAGGTGAAGAACAAAGTAAATATTTACAGGGGCAAGTTACTTGTGATGTTAACAGCAGCACAGAATCAAATTTACTTGTCGGCGCTCACTGTGATGCTAAAGGAAAAGTATTCTCTGTTTTTCGTCTAATTAATCGCGCTTCGGCTCATTTATTACTTCAACCTAAAGCCAGTATTGAAAGTTCACTCAAAGAGTTGAAAAAATTTGGTGTTTTCGCCAAAGTAGTGATTGAAGAAACCCAAAACTTAAGTTTTATTGCGATAGTTGGCAGCCAAGCAAGTAGCATATTACAGCAAGAGTTTTCACAAACTCCAGATAGCTTAACCCCTGTCGTACAAGTCGGCTCTACTAACTTAGTCTATTTACCTGGAGAGCAGCCTCGTTATATTATTATCGATGAACAAGTTGCCATTTCCTCTTTCAGCGACAAGTTTGGCTTACCAACCTATTCACAATCAGTTTGGAACTTATTAGAAATAACCCAAGGATTTCCAATTCTTGACGCAAGTACTAGCGGCCATTACGTGCCTCAGATGCTTAATTTACAAGCAATTAATGGTATTAGCTTCACTAAGGGTTGCTACCTAGGACAAGAAACTGTCGCTAGAATGCAATATTTAGGAAAAAACAAACGTGCGCTATTTTGTTTAAAAACTCAACTTGAACCTGCTTTTCAACTAGATGATGTTGTTGAAAAGCAGCTAGGTGATAACTGGCGTAAGGCTGGTGATATAATTGCTCATTATCAAGCAGATGATGGCAGTTGTGTTATACAAGCTGTATTAGTCAATGATGGTGATGTACCCTCAATGCGTATAGCGTCTCAAAGTAATTCCGTAGTAAAAAATCAAACATTACCTTATTCCCTTGCAGCTGAATAAGCTCAATACATTTAATCATTAGGAAAAAACATGAAAATAGCTAAAAATAATGTCGTTGTTATGCACTATGCCGTATCTGACAGCGAAGGCACTTTAATTGATAGCTCATACGAAGATAAGCCAATGGAAATTATTCAAGGTACAGGTTATTTAATTCCTGGCTTAGATGATGCTCTTATTGATCACGAAGCTGGTGATAAATTTGAAGTTGCTGTCGCTTGTGAAGATGCTTACGGCGAACGACATGATGATTATGTACAAACAGTTCCTAGAGAAGTTCTTGCCGGTGTTGAAGACCTTGCTCTTGGTACTCAATTACGTGCCACAACTGATGATGGTGAGCAAACGGTTATTGTTATTGATGTACAAGATGACGAGATTACCGTTGATGGTAACCACCCACTTTCAGGGCTAGACTTAAGTTTTGATGTAGAAATTCTAGAAGTCCGAGAAGCGACAACTGAAGAACTTCAACACGGTCACGTGCATCGTGAAGGCGGTTGTGGACACGATCACTAGTAATACCAATTTGATTAAATTTCTTCCCTACTCAGAGCTACATTGATGAGCTTAGAACAAACAAAATTTATTAAACATAGTCATTCTATATTTAGTTAATTTTGTGACGTTATCAGTTTAACAATGAGCTCCCAAGAGCGAGTACCTAATAAAAGCTAAAGGCCTATAAGCAGCGTTATTGATTTTGAGAAGGACGCTGCATGGATGCAGCTTATTAGAGAATGCAGGAGCTTATTCTCCTGAATAACCATTCTCTTCAATCAATGCCTTGCCTTTAAGCCTTTCAATTCTCGCTGAGTGGGAAAGAACTTAATCAACTTGGTATGTTTCTGACTAGTTGGTAAAATTCAGACATAAAAAAACGTAACCTTAAATCTAAGGTTACGTTTTTTTTCACTAACTTTTTACTAACTTTTACTAACTGCTATTATCGATTTTTCACGAAGATAGTGTTAATTATTCAGTTACTGCTTCTTCTTTTTTATCTTCAGTCACAGCTACTTTCGATAAAAACATATCACGTAATTTAGTATCAACATCTTTAGCCATTTCAGGATGCTCATCTAAGTATTTAGCCGCATTTGCTTTACCTTGACCAATTCTTTCGCCATTACAGCTATACCAAGCACCCGCTTTTTCTACAAAACCGTGTTTAACACCCAATTCGATTAATTCACCTAGGTTATTAATACCTAAACCATACAGTATTTGGAATTCAGCTTGCTTAAACGGAGGAGCAATTTTATTTTTAACCACTTTCACGCGAGTTTCATTACCCACAATTTCATCACCGTTTTTCACTGCGCCAATACGACGAATATCTAAACGTACAGAAGCATAGAATTTTAATGCATTACCACCAGTAGTAGTTTCTGGGCTACCAAACATAACACCAATTTTCATACGAATTTGGTTGATGAAAATAAGCATGGTATTCGACTTTTTCAAGTTACCAGTAAGCTTACGCATAGCTTGTGACAACATACGTGCTTGTAAGCCCATATGTGAATCGCCCATATCACCTTCAATTTCAGCTTTAGGTGTAAGCGCGGCAACAGAGTCAACTACGATAACGTCAATAGCACCAGAGCGCGTTAACATATCAACAATTTCTAATGCTTGTTCACCAGTATCAGGTTGCGAAATTAATAACTCGTTAATATTAACACCTAGCTTTTCAGCATAAACTGGGTCTAGAGCATGCTCAGCATCAATAAATGCACAAACCTTACCATTACGTTGTGCTTCTGCAATCACTTCTAGTGTTAGTGTTGTTTTACCGCTAGATTCTGGACCGTAAATTTCAACAACACGACCTAGAGGTAAACCGCCAGCACCTAATGCGATATCTAAGCCTAATGAACCTGTAGAAATCGTTTCTACATCCATGGTGTTATTATCACCAAGCTTCATTATTGAACCTTTACCGAATTGACGTTCAATTTGACTTAAGGCTGCTGATAATGCTTTTTCTTTATCGTCTTTCATAGTTGCTCCGCGATTTTTATCGCTTATCTCGTTTTGATGAGACAAGTATACTGTATGGTCGTACAGTATCAAGCTTTTTAACAACTTTTTATTTTTCTTTTGAAAAAACAAACTAACGACACTTTTAATTTATTGATATAAAAGAAATAAATAACGATTTATATATTTCAGGGTTTTCATTGTAAAAAGTTACTATTTCATTATTTAGCCACCATGTTCACTGTTAACACTTACAAAAATTATGAGGATTCACTATCAAACTAACGCGCGTTATTATTGCTAACATTAAAAATAGAAATATTTTCTTTTTCGGATCTGAACTTATGAAGGCACTTGAGATGGGTAAATGATAGCAGAGCCCAATAGAGATAATTGAATTGTCGATTTCACAAAAAACTACTGATATAACCGCCTTATATGCCATAAGTTAAAGACTAATTTGTACTGTTTCAAAGGATCAGTTAGTTCTATTTTTACTTACTTCATACCAAGGTTCAGGTTTGTGGATATGATAGCCTTGTCCATAGTCAATACCAATCTTGACAAGCATTTCTTCAATTACCGCATTTTCAACGAATTCAGCCACTGTTTTTTTATTCATCGCATCGGCAGTGCGCTTAATATTCTCAACAAAAACACGATTGATATCATTGGTATCCATATCTTGAACGAAGGCACCATCAATCTTTATTATCTCAACGGGTAGTTTTTGTAGATAACTAAACGATGACAAACCACTGCCAAAGTCATCTAATGAAAAATTACAGCCAAAGGCTTTCATCTTATTGATGAAATATAATGCTGAATCTATATGGCTAATCGCTGAGGTTTCTGTTATTTCAAAACATATACGCTCTGCAGACACTTGATATTTTTCAAATAATTTAATTACCTGACTATAAATATCTCGATCAGCAATAGTAACCCCGGATAAGTTGATACTATAACGGGTCGTATCATCAGGCGTTAAGGCAAGAATTTTAAAGGTATGCTCAATTACCCACTGATCTATTTGTCTTATTAAGCCATATTTTTCTGCCGCGGGTATAAAGTGATTAGGAGGTACTAATATTCCTTGTCGATTTTTCATTCGAACAAGTACTTCATAATGTGAATGCTGATTTGGTTTCAACGACTTTATTTTTTGTCGATATAATAATAAACGATTAACCTTTAGGGCATCAGAAACATCATGTACCGCTTCCATTTCTTTTGCATGTAGAACAAGTTGCTCGTCATCACTTTGATAAACTTGTACTCGGTTGCGACCTTTTTCTTTGGCTAAACTAACCGCTTGCCCTAATGATGAATAGACTTGTTGTGCATCAAAAATAGAACCATCTAGTATGATCACACCTATACTCGCGGTAATGTTGGTATCTTTTTGATATTCAGCTATGCGCACCTTCTGAACTTCTAAGCGTATTTTATGAGCAAAACCTTTAGCTTCTGTAAAAAGTAATTCAGGAAGAAGTACTGCAAACTCATCATTGCCTAAGCGACTCATAATTGCGCCTGCAGGCAAAAAATCTCTTAAGTTGATGGATATTTGATGCAAAAATCTATCGCCAATGGCATAACTGACACTGTTGTTTATAACCTGAAATTTATCCAGATCTATGTGCATCACAACACCTGTTTGCTTGTTTATTACCGTATTTGCATTAATCGAATTATGAGTAAGCAACTGATTAGCTTCAATATGCTCTGTTAATTGTCTATCAAAGTTCACCCTATTGGCTAAACCGGTTAATTGGTCATAATTATCTACATAAGCTAATGCTTGTTCTACTTGCAGCTGTTTTTGTAAAATACGCTTTCTTTGGCGGTAAAAAATATAGATAAATAATGTTAACAATGCCCAAATGAGTAGTGCCTTAATCAGACCTTCACGGTATAAATCGTTACTGTATTTTGGAGCTAAGCGTATGGCCAACTGCCAACGGGTATTTGGAATTGCTTTGACCAAATTAAATGTATTTAGCTCCTCCCCTAATATTAATTCGTTATATTTACTGTCATATTTTTCCGTTGAGAGTTCAATTTCACCCGGCAGATCTGAGCGCATTAAAAAAAGTTGCTGATGTGGTAACTGATATTTTTTTAATATATCTGTCAAAATGTCGGGATTAAAAGCCACAAAGAAAAAAGAGCCATCTCCTGATGATGTAGCTAAAGGCTGTAATAAATCGAAATGAATACTGCTTTTACTTCGATGTAAAAATAATTTATTTTGTACGCCTTCAGCAACCGTTGTAGCAATTTCATTTTCACAGTCGGGTAAAAAATTACCTGTTATATGTTTAAGACTGCCCTGGCCTTTATGATCTATTAAGGCGAATAAGCGTGTATTCTCAATATCGTTTTTCAACGATGTTAATACTTGCATATACTCTTCTTTAGAAGTTTTATCTGCTTTATTCTCTAACACCTCAATTGCATCTAATTGCTTTTGCTGAAAAAGATCAATCGCTAAACGAAGGCGAGTAAAATACTCTTGGTAATCCGACAAAATACTATCCGTGACTGAAGCCATTAACGATTCTTGATAGCTATGGTGAATTTTATTCGCTGAGAAGGCCTGTGATATCAACAATATTAGAATCAAAAAACTCGTTAAAATAACGACAGCTGTTGACGTCTTTAGTGGTTTGTTTTGCTGGTGTGGTAGAGGAGAGTGATTCAATAAACGCTCAAATAAAAGGTATCGTTATTTAAAAGAATATACCACTCACTTTATTTTACGCAAGTACAATAAATACTAAAAGTTAGTAAGCTAGTTTTTCACGACCAGTACTAACGATTTGTTCAGATATTTTTTTATTAACCCCCTTCACCAATACCCAGCTATGCCAATATAAGGTCTCTACCAATTCTTTATCCGGGCATAAACTTATTAACTGTCCTTTACCTAGCTCTTCCTCGATTTGTAGTTTAGGTAATAAGCAGTAGGCAACACCTTGTTTGACTAGTGCTACAAACGCCTCTGATGATCGAACACTATGACAATAATATTCACTGGCTGCCAAGCTAAAGTGCTTTGCAATATAACGTACATGCATATCATCTTTGTGATCATAACTTATCGCTGGCGCCATCTTTAATGAGCTTTGATTTACACCGTTGGGGAAATATTTACGGGCAAAAGCTTTACTAGCCACCAAGCAATATTCCATCTCACCTAGTTTAAATGAACGGTAACCTTTTAGTGGTTGTTCAATAATACTTACAGCGCCAATAGCTTGACCACTTCGCAATTTATCCAGCGTTCTTTCTTCATGCTCAATAATTAAATTCAACTCTACTAAGTGATTTTTCAGTACTGGGGTAATTGCATCGATAAACCAAGTAGCAATACTATCTGCGTTAATAGCTAGCGAAACTTGCATGGGTTTGATGGGTTTATCGGGAGATAATAATGGCACCAGTTCATGTTCAAGTTGTTTAACCTTTTTAAAGTGACTTAACAGTTGTTCACCTGCAGGCGTTGCGACAATAGGTTGATTACGAATAAGCACAGGTTGCCCAACATGCTCTTCAAGCGCCTTAATTCTCTGAGAAATAGCTGATTGGGAGATAAACAATTTTTGTGCCGCTAATTCAAAGCTTTGTTGTTCAATAACCTCAGCGAGTGCCGCCAAAAGCTTATAATCAAAATTGGCCATAGTGCTAAACCCTCCTCATAAGTTTTACTAATGATAGTTAATTATTATTAATTATAATTAATTGTTTGATTAGTGCAAACTAGCGCTCATTGAATTCCCTGAATATTTATCGAGTACGAATATGAGCTTATTAATTTTAGCAAAAGGTTTTACCCTAACACTGAGCATGATCATGCCTATTGGCACACAAAACTCTATGTTAATCAACCAAGGTATTAGTCAAAACCATCATAAAATGACTGCCGCTCTTTTTGTACTTTACGATGCTTTACTAATTAGCGTAGGCGTACTAGGTGGCAGTATATTACTCTCACATAACGCGACTTTATTTAATCTACTTACTTGGGGTGGTATCTTATTTTTAAGTGTTTATGGTTTGTTATCAATGAAGTCTGCATTTGCTCAAAGTAAGAATACAACAGACACAGTTTTGAAAAAAAAATCGGCAAAGATTATTTTCTTAACCACCTTAGCTGTAACTTTTTTAAATCCACATGCTTACATTGATACAGTAATGGTTATTGGTAGTGTTGGTGGACAGTATTCAGATGAAGCAAAAGTATATTTTCTCATTGGCTGCGTGCTTGGCTCATTCACTTGGTTTAGCTGTTTAGCACTTGGTGCAGCAAAACTGTCTAGACAACTTAGCAGACCAAAAGTAAAAATGACTATAGACATTATTATTGCTTTAGTTATGTGGATAGTTGCTTGGTCACTGTTTAATACATGGATGGCTAGATAATATACCTAGCTCTGTAACTATCAAAAATTAACTATTAAAAATGAAGAAATGCTAATACTGCTTATGGCATAATCTAGGGAAATACCAGCTGGTATAAACTTCCCTAGCATTTACCTAAGAGTTTTAGCATTTCATGACTACTGCCACAAAAGATCTATCATCCCACACACCTATGATGCGCCAGTACTTAACCATTAAGGCTGAGTTTCCACACATTTTGATATTTTATCGCATGGGCGATTTCTATGAGCTATTTTTTGATGATGCCAAGAAAGCCTCTGATTTATTAGATATTTCTCTAACTGCCCGTGGTAAAACAGGTGGTAATGCTATTCCGATGGCTGGCGTGCCTTATCATGCCGTTGAAAATTACTTAGCTAAGCTAGTCGCTTTAGGCGAGTCTGTCGCTATTTGTGAGCAAATAGGCGATCCTGCTACGAGTAAAGGCCCGGTTGAACGTAAAGTAGTACGAGTTATCACTCCAGGTACCGTGAGTGATGAAGCACTACTTACAGACAGGCAAGATAATTTAATTGTTGCCATTGTCGATAACCAGTCGCCACAAGCAAAACTAAGAACAAGCTCTGCTCCTGCATTTGGTCTTGCTTATTTAGATATGGCTAGTGGCCGATTTGTACTGACTGAACCACAGACTAATGAGCAATTACTGGCAGAATTACAACGCTTGTCTCCTGCTGAACTACTGTACAGTGAATCTTTACAAGACTTTAGCTTGATCGAACAAAGGAAAGGTTTACGCCGACGCCCTGAATGGGAGTTTGATCTAGAGACAGCAACTAAGTTATTAAATAAACAGTTTAATACAAAAGAATTAGCTGGTTTTGGTGTTGCTGATAAAGCTTTAGGTTTAGCTGCTGCCGGTTGTTTATTTCAATATGTAAAAGATACCCAACGTACTGCGCTACCACACATTCGATCTATTGTTTGTGAGTCAGCCAATACTGGTGTTGTGCTTGATGCCGCAACTCGACGTAACTTAGAGCTCACTCAAAACCTGCAAGGCGGTCTTGAAAACACCCTTGCGTCTATTTTAGATAAATCATCTACACCAATGGGCTCTCGGTTATTAAAACGTTGGTTACACTTTCCGTTACGTGATTTAAACGTGCTTAACAACCGTCAAAATACCGTAAGTGATATTATTGAGTTAGACCTTATCTCTGCTATTCAGCCATTATTAAAAGGGCTGGGTGACATAGAGCGCATTGTTTCACGTATTGCTTTAAGATCTGCACGTCCGCGTGACTTTGCCCGTCTACGTAATGCACTACAACAGTTACCAGAGTTACAGAGTGAATTAGAAAATGAACAGCAAGGTGAGTCAGGTACCTCTAAACCTAACTACCTAAATACGCTTGCAGAGCAAAGTAAACCAATGCCAGAATTACAGGCATTACTAGAACATGCCATAGTAGAAAACCCACCGGTATTAATACGAGATGGTGGTGTCATTGCTCCTGGTTATCATAGCGAACTTGATGTATTACGTGATTTAAGTGATGGCGCCACTGAATTTTTAGCTCAGCTTGAACAGCGAGAAAAAGAGCGAACCGGTATTCACTCATTAAAAGTAGGTTACAACAAAGTTCATGGATTTTTCATTGAAATGAGCAGAACAGCCGCTGCTGATGTACCCGATGATTACATCCGTCGCCAAACCCTAAAAAATAATGAACGCTTTATCACTGAAGAGTTAAAAGAGCATGAACATAAAGTACTCAGCGCTCAAAGCAAGTTCTTAGCTTTAGAAAAAGTACTCTACCAAGAGCTATTCGACCAAGTCTTACCTGACTTAGCTACCTTACAACAATTAAGCCAAGCGATTGCCGAACTAGATGTATTAACTACTTTTGCAGAGCGCGCTTTAGCCTTAAATTATGTAAAGCCGGCCTTAGTTACAGAGCCAGGCATTAGCATTGATGCAGGTCGTCATGTTGTTGTTGAACAGATGACTAATGACGCATTTATTGCTAACCCTGTATCGTTAACAGAGCAGCGAAAAATGTTGATTATTACCGGACCTAACATGGGTGGTAAATCAACCTATATGCGCCAAACTGCGCTAATAGTTTTACTGGCTCATATCGGCTGTTATGTCCCCGCAAACAGTGCAAAAATAGGTTTAGTTGATAGAATATTTACCCGAATTGGTGCTTCCGATGATTTAGCCAGTGGTCGATCAACCTTCATGGTCGAAATGACGGAAACCGCCAACATACTCCATAACGCTACTGATAAAAGTTTAGTCTTACTCGACGAAATAGGCCGAGGTACCAGTACTTACGATGGCTTATCACTGGCTTGGGCTTGTGCAGAAATGTTAGCACTTAAAACGAAGGCCTTTACCTTATTCGCTACACATTACTTTGAACTGACTATGTTGGCAGAGCAAATACCAACCTTAGCTAATGTTCACTTAGACGCCATGGAGCATGACGATAACATCGTATTTATGCATGCCGTCCAAGAGGGCGCTGCCAGCAAGAGTTTTGGTCTACAAGTAGCACAGTTAGCCGGCGTACCAAAAATGGTGATAAAGCGTGCTAAGCAAAGATTAACTGAATTAGAGCAACAACAAACTCCAACCTTGATCGCTGCAAACCCGATACAAAGTGATGCTTTTGACCAACTCAGCTTAACGCCAGATGAACACCCTGCGTTGGCTACACTCATAGATACAGATGTTAATGAACTAAGCCCAAGACAAGCACTAGATTTATTATTCGCAATGAAAGAGCAACTTTAATAACTAGTTCACATGTCAGTTGAGATTTAAAACTCAACTGACTACACCTCAATTGATTTCACTACTTATATTACGACATCAAATGTAGATTAAGGTCTTAGAAACGAAAAAAGCCTGGGTATTACTATGTATATTAGTAATACCGAGGCTTTCTTACTTCATAGAGAAGTTATATGGTGCCCCGACCCGGATTTGAACCAGGGACACGAGGATTTTCAATCCTCTGCTCTACCAACTGAGCTATCGGGGCAATCTTTAATGAGTTTAACTCACTAAAGAGCGCGTATAGTATAGTTAAAAATTATCTGTAGCAACCGTTTTATAATAAAAATTAGTTTAAAAGTTAATTAAGCCCTTACTTAATACTTAAGGGCTAAATCATAGCTTTATTAATGCACATCGACTGAAACAGAAAGGATTATAGTAATATAGGTTGCCCTGCTTAAACCTCAGTATTTAAACTAAGTTGATTATTGCTGATAAGTCGCTGGAGTAATATCTTTTAAAATAAACATACTATCCCAATATGTTGGCCATTCACTCGCCTTGAGAGTATCTTTATAGTCATTAGCAAAAGCTTTTAAATCGCTCCCCTGCACCACTAAACCTTTATTTTCAATGTAATTAATTTGTGAAGAAGTGACTTGGCTTAAAAAGTGCTCTACTGAGTTTTTCACAGGCTTAGCTACGTCCTTATTTTTCAAATCAATATAGTTTAAATACTGCCCTTTCTCTGCACTAAAGTGCACCATGTGATAAGCATCACCAAAGGCATCATTAACTACTTTTCCGGCATTAATTTGATTGTTACCTTCCTTTGTTAAATGCCATGTATGTGCCCAAACAATAATTTTTTTATCTGGGTATTGCTCGGCCCACCATTTAATATTCTCTCCCATTTGCTGACTGCGATTATCTTCAAGGTTCCATTGCCTTTTTGCTTGTGCGGCTAACCCCTTTGAAATACGAAACCAAAAGCCATTATTACCGAGTGAATCGTGTTGCTTAAAGTTATTTGCCAATTTATCAAGCTGGTTAAAAAATAATTTTTCTTGAACTGGTGGCAACCTTACCTTAGAGCCATCAAGTACTTGCTGAATTTGGTTTGAAAAAACTACCCACTGTTGGCTATCCACCCAGGATTTTTCAATTTTCTGCTGTTGTTGAGTTAAGTCTGTAACTAATCCTTTTAATGATAGCCCGCCAGTATGCTGACTATCAAAACCTACCATTGTTAATGGGTTATCTGTATTAAGTTGGGCATTAACATAATCAAATAAAGTAGTAACTTCTTCACTATTTGCATACATATAAAAAATATTGCCTGGAGCTAATGCTTTTATTGACTGACCATCTTGAGTTTGTTTCAGTATTTCACCCACATCGTACATACCACTTTCTAATATAAACAAATCAAAACCGTGGTGTTGATGTAGGTATTTTATCAAATCCGTTTTCAGGGTGAAAACACTACCTGCGCCATGAGTTTGCTCACCTAAGGCGAGAATTCTTACGTTTTCAATTTTTTTAGCGAATGCCGCTAAACCATGACTGTCAATATGCCCAGAGCTATCAAGATCAATGGCTAAGTTATTCTCTATTAGTTGATTATTAAGGCTTGCTTCTGATGGGATATCTACATCACTTTTTGCCTGACTACTGGCGGTTAAAAATATTGCGCAAATACAGAGAAGGCTTCTAAAATACATCGATGACATCCTTGACGAGTAGTTATATTAAATAGGTGGTACTAGATGAAGCGGCGTAAAATATAACGTCCCTCCAAGTTAAGAGAAATAGACAATAACACATGAATTGCACAAGTTGATATAACTGCTAATTCTAAAATATATTACAATTCAAATTCACTGAAATCTAAGTCGGTATCTGGTGATGTCGCTGTTTTACTTGGGGAATCGAGCAATGAAGGTTGCATGTCAGCTTCAAGCTCTGAAGGGGTAACTGCTTTTTCTTTTTTCATAATATGCGGATTGTTTTTACGGTTTTTTCTTTGAATGCAGCGCTTTATGACTTTTTGTTTCTCATCATTATTTAATGTTTTCCAATCTTGTCTTTCATTGCGCGAGCGCATACAACCAAGGCAGTGACCCTTATCATCAGACTGACAGATGCCAACACAGGGGCTAGGAACATCAAAAAACTCTAATTGCATTTAATTCTCACTAATCCAATTTCAATTCCATTAAATAGTCACACACTAGCATTGATTAAGAGACTCGATGCCATATCGGTCATAATCAAAACATGCCATTATTGTAAATTATATTACTCGAAAAACAGATAAAAAAAAATACGTTGTAAGTTAAGTATAACTTATCAACGCATTTTTTATAACAACTAGCTTAACTAGCTAATTTTAAAGATATTTTAATACTACCCCTATGCTAACTTATCACTAACGATATGATAATCAGGGTCTTCAATTATATTAAGCTCAACGAGTTTATCAGCCTTGTCTAACAACTCTTTACACTCTTTATTTAAGTGTTTTAGATGCATAGTTTTGTTACGCGATAAGTAACGTTCAGCCAATGTATCAATTGCTTCAATAGCGGAGTGGTCAACTACCCGTGCATTTTTGAATTCAACAATAACATCATTACTATCTTCTTCTGGCGTAAATTGCTCAAGGAAGTTAGCGATTGAACCAAAAAATATGGGTCCATTAACTTCATAAACGGTTGACCCAGCTTCATCAACACTACGATGAACTGCAATATGTTTTGCGTGTTCCCAAGCAAAAACTAATGCGGAAACAATAACACCAACAATAACGGCAACAGCCAAGTCTGAATAAACGGTAACACCTGAAACAAGTATGATCACAAGCGCATCAGCTTTAGGTACTTTGCCTAAAATACGAAGACTTGACCATTCAAAGGTACCGATAACAACAATAAACATAACCCCAACTAATGCGGCCAGAGGGATCTGCTCAATTAGGCCAGAAGCAAATAAGATGAAACCTAACAAAGCTAACGCTGCTGTGATACCTGATGCTCTACCACGACCACCCGAATTTACGTTGATCATAGATTGACCGATCATGGCACAACCACCCATACCGCCAAAGAAGCCAGTAGCTGTATTAGCTGCACCTTGGGCAATACATTCTTTATTACTGCGACCACGAGTACCAGTTAATTCATCAATTAAGGTAAGTGTCAATAATGACTCAATAAGACCAATTGCAGCAAGAACTAAGGCAAAAGGAAGAATTATTTTAAAGGTTTCTAATGAGAAAGGCACATCAGGAATAGAAAACGTAGGTAAACCGCCAGCAATTGAAGCAGCATCGCCAACAAGTTTAGTATCAAGTCCGGTTGTAAAAACGAGTAAAGATACCCCTACAATAGCCACTAGTGTTGAAGGTACAGCTTTAGTAATTTTAGGGAAAAAATGTATGATTGCCATGGTTAAAAGGATTAAACCTGCCATGGTAAATAATGGTGTGCCTTGCATCCATTCAAGCTCACCTGACGCATTTGTTACTTTAAATTGCCCTAATTGCGCTAAGAAAATAACAATGGCTAGACCATTAACAAAACCGAGCATTACTGGGTGTGGCACTAAGCGGATAAACTTACCTAGTTTAAATACTCCAGCTAGGATTTGCAGTAATCCCGTGAGCACCACAGTAGCAAATAGGTATTCAACACCATGAATGGCAACTAAACTTACCATTACTACAGCCATAGCACCTGTGGCACCAGAAATCATTCCTGGACGCCCACCGAAAATAGCCGTTATTAAACCGACCATAAACGCCGCATATAAACCAACTAAGGGTTCAACACCGGCAACAAAGGCAAAAGCTACGGCTTCAGGTACCAGTGCTAACGCAACAGTTAGACCTGATAACACATCATTTTTCAAGTTAGACACTTTACTAGCGTGTAATTCAAACATTTTTATCTCATTGAGTTTATCGCTAATATTTAATCCTTTCGGTTAAATCATTGGCGAATGCGAATTGGCGAGCATGCATTTGGATACTTAGTTAATACTAAGCATAGACAAAAACAGACAAGTTTTCTGTGATTTTGAGGGGCGTGAATACTATAGAGATGAAGAGAAAAAGTCAATATTTGCTTACTTTTACAACATAAGTAAGCAAATAAATTTAGCGCTAACAACTACATTAATTATTAGCAGCTTCACGTTGCTCTAAAAAGGCTTTTATTTCATCTCTGGAGCTTAGGATATGGTGTTTTAATACAGCGACAGCCTCATCAACGTCACCTGTTTTACAAAAGGCTAATAACTGATTGTGTTCAGGTCCAGCTTTTGAAATGCCGCCCGCCCACAATAAATGCATACGGATATATCTATCAGCATTTTTATTTAAGGTGTTAACTAAGTCTTGTGTTTGTGGGCGATTAGCCGCTGAATACAAACAATTGTGATAACGAGAATTAAGCTCACTCCAGGTATTAGCAGCGTTTTCTTTACCTAGAGCCTTATCTAATTGTGCTAAAATCTCACTTGCTTCAGCTAATTTCTCGCTGGTTAACAGTGGCAATGAAGCAGCTAATAAGTGACCTTCAAGCATAGCTCGAAGTTCAAAAAGCTCAACAACATGCTTAGCGTTAAGCTCTGTTACTGTAGCGCCTTTATGAGGTTCAAATACAACTAAACCTTCGCCTTCAAGCTGTAAGAGCGCCTCTCTTACGGGAATACGACTTACGTTTAATTCGGTCGCTAATGCCGCTTGACGAAGTGATTCACCCGCCTTCAATTCACCGCTAAGGATTTTCTCTCTAAGAGTTTCAACCACTAACTGGGTTCTTGTTTTATATACTATAGTCATAAAATGCTTCCGAACAATATTAGTAGCCATTATAAGGAGTCAGTTACATAACACCATTAAAAAATGTACTTTTACCGTTTAAGTTATCTAAAAACGGCAGATATGTTATCTGCCGTTTTATTTGAGCTATTTTGAATAAACATCATAGCTTATTATTATCGTAAACTACTCAATAGTTATTATTCTACTATCCAGTATGTTTCTTTCTTTTGTCCATTACGTAAATATTTAAAGGTGACTCTGTCGCCCTTTTCAAAACTTGCGAGATGTTTTTTAATTTGTACCGCTGAAGCTAAATCAATAATAGCACGACCACCAACCTCTAACAGTATATCACCGCCAAGTAAAATTGGGCTTCGACCTATTACAACACTAAGATTACCACCTTTAAAGCCAAGTTTGTCAGCTAAAGTTCCCGGTATAACATGTTGAATTAACATGCCATGCCCAGCCGTATTATTGATTGCATAAGACTGTTTTTTATTAAGCAACAACGGAATAAACCCAGAGAATGTTCCAGGATCGCTATCAATAATATGGCGTACGGTATCAACTGAAACAACGAAACCTAAACCATTACTACCACCACTTTTAGATAATATATGGCTAACAATACCAACAATTTCACCATTAAGGTTAAACATTGGGCCGCCGGAGTTACCTTGGTTAATGGAAGCATCCGTTTGTAATAAACGTGGCACTAAGCTTCGTCCCGGTATTGCGTTACCGTCACGAATACCACTTAAATAACCAACAGATAAACTATGACTAACCCCAAAAGGTGCGCCAATGATAATAACTTGTTCACCTATTTGGTAATCGTTAGCTTCAGCTAATTTTAAAGGTTTTGCTGTGTTAGGAACTTCCCCTGCTTGAATCATAGCCAAATCAATAAGTGGCTCTATCCAAACAACATGGCCAGTAGTTTTAGTTCCATCAGCAAACTCAACTTCAATTGATGTTGCTTTATCAACAACATGCGCGGCAGTTAAAATACGACCTTCACTACTTACTAAAGCACCTGAGCCTAATGAATTTGCTGTTTTTGCTTTATAGGCCACTTGACCAACTTTCGGATCAGCTAATGATTGTACATGTAATTCAACGACTGAAGGGTTAACCTTCTTATAAAGTGTTTGAATTGAATTTTCTTTTACTTGATATGCTTCAGTAGATGATGCACAACCACTTAAGAAGAAAACACTAAGAATTAGAAAAACTCTGTTCATTGATAAAAACCCGCCTGCGATTAAATTAGGAACAGTGTAACTAACTGTTATCTTTTTATCATTAATTTTATGAACTTGAATGAATAAATCGTCGAGTGAAAGTGATATGATAACTGTGATTATTTAAATAGGAAAAGAACATGGAAATTATCGCCACACTGGCGTTACTGTCATTGGCTTGGTTAGTTTGGCAATTAGTTAAAGCCAAAAAGTTTACTCGCTTTAAGCAACAAATTGACGGCGAGTTAAAAGGCAAAGTAATTACTGATATTATTGAACAATTAGCAATAACTCGCAGCGAACAGTTCCCTAACAATGATTGTCACCAAGCAGCAACATTATTTTATTGGACCCAATATAAAAGCCGCATATTGCATGCCGCTTTAGCACGTGAAATCATTGACCAACAATGGTTAATCGACACAGGGAATTTACGTAACGCTCAACATTTATTTTTTATTGAACGTCAGTTTTTACCTCAGCCCAACTCAAACTAAGCCTAATTCCCTAAAGAGAGTATCTAAAAGGAAGTCTAGGCTAGCTGATAAGATTAAGCTTTTTTCGCAAACTGTAAATCCCAAACACCATGACCTAAGTTCTGACCACGATTTTCAAATTTGGTTAGTGGGCGAGAGTCAGGTCGAGGCACATAATCATTACTTTCTGATAAGTTGTTATACCCAGGTGCACTTTGCATATCCTCTAACATGCATTCAGCATAATTTTCCCAATCAGTTGCCATATGGAAAATACCATCAACTTTTAATTTCTGTCTGATAGTTTCGACAAATTCAGCAGAAACAATACGGCGTTTATGGTGTTTTTTCTTATGCCATGGATCAGGGAAAAACAACTGCACTTTAGCTAAAGTGCCATCAGGGATACAGTCAGCTAAAATTTCAATAGCATCATGTTCATAAACTTTTAAATTACTTACGCCTTCTTCAACCGCTGATGAAATGCAAGCGCCAACACCTGGCTTATGAACTTCAATACCAATAAAGTTTAGTTCTGGTGCTGCTTTAGCCATTTCAACTAAAGACTTGCCCATACCAAAACCAATCTCTAAAACCACAGGGTTTTCATTGGCAAATAATACCTGAGCATCAATAACACCAGCAGTGTGGCTTAAGCCCATATCCTGCCAATGGTTCTCAATTGCACGTTCTTGATTTTTTGTTAATCGGCCTTCGCGTTTAACAAAGCTACGTACTTTACGAATGTACTTACCTTCTTGCTCGGCTTGTTCTATGGTTTTATGTGTTTTTTCAGTCATTTTGGTATCTTAAACTTGTCTTTCTAATAAAAATATAATGGTACAGTGTAGCTCTTAATTGCAAATAAATAGCTTTCTACGATCAAAAGTAAAACTATCAGATAACTTACTTTAAGTTATCTGAGAGAATTTAAAGCGGTTTGTACAAGCTAAATAACGACGGAATAGTTATTCATATTTCGAGTTTATTTTGCGCGGTAGAAATCGCCTTTAAAACACTCAGAAGTTATTCAGCCCACCACACATCGTAAAGCTCGCTTACTGCTACAGAAGTTGCGCCATTATCAGTCAACCATTTCTCAACTGCATTACGATGCTCATCAGTACAAGAACCTAATTTTTGTGTACAAATAAGGCCGTGCCATAAGGTATCACCTTCACCGCCAAAACCTAGACCATTTGGCTGTATAGATTCTGCAAAAAATTTATCAATAAAAGTATCAAGCTCTTCACCAGTAATACCTTCTTTTAATTTCCAAGCAACATCGAAGCCTAATTCCTGAAACTCGTCGACACGTAATTTTTTACGGATACGGGTACTACGGTTTTTTGCGTTCATTTTCATTTTAAAGCCTTATATTTTTCTTAATGCTAAGTTGGAACTAAGCTAAGCGTATTTCAAAGGCGATATTATATACTTGTTAACTTTAAGATGCGAATTTGCCTATTTGAGCTCAGCTTGATATTTAGTTACACTGCGCGCTATGAATAATCCTATTGTACTATCAGCCAATTCGGCTGAAGAATTTGGCCAGCAAGTCGTTAGCTGGTATCACCTGCAAGGTAGAAAGCACTTACCTTGGCAGCAAGATAAAACCCCCTATAGAGTGTGGATTTCAGAAATAATGTTACAACAAACACAAGTTGCTACAGTTATTCCTTACTATCAACGCTTTATGGAGAGTTTTCCGACAATTACTGACTTAGCCAATGCCGATGAAGACGTAGTTTTACATCATTGGACTGGCCTTGGGTATTACGCTCGAGCACGTAATTTACATAAATCAGCTAAGATTATGGCCAGTGACTATGATGGCCAATTTCCCATTGAAATTGAGCAAGTAATCGCCTTGCCAGGAATAGGTCGCTCAACTGCTGGTGCTATTTTAAGTTTATCCCTAAAACAACATCACCCTATTTTAGACGGTAACGTAAAAAGAGTGCTCGCACGAAGTTATCTTGTCGAAGGTTATAATGGCTTAAGTAAATTTGACAAAGCATTGTGGCAATTAAGCGAACAATTAACTCCAGCCTTAGAGACTGACAGCTTCAACCAAGCAATGATGGATCTTGGTGCAACAGTTTGTACCCGTAGCAAACCAAGTTGTGAGCTTTGTCCTGTTGAAGAAAACTGTTTTGCCAAGGCAGGTGATCAACAAATGAATTTTCCTCAGAAAAAACCTAAGAAAAAAATTCCTGAGAAAAAAACCATCATGGTGATCCCTAGACTAAAAAACGAACGCTGTGACCGCGTATTAATGGAAAAGCGACCGCCTGTTGGTATTTGGGGTGGATTGTGGTGTTTTCATGAAATTAGTGAACTAACTGAAATTGATGACTTAATGACTAATTTGTCACTTAAAGCTCTTTCATCACAAACCTTGACCGAATTTAGGCATACTTTTAGCCATTTTCATTTAGATATTACGCCTGTGATAGTAGACTGCCAACAACTCGATAGTTCAAAAATAAACGAACCTGATCAGCAAAAGTGGTATGATTTACACCAAGAAGCAAGTGTCGGCTTAGCGGCCTCGACGCAAAAATTACTAACCTTACTTAAGGACTATTGATCTTTCATATTTAAATGTTATTTGAATTAAATAGTGAATAAGCGTCAACAGCCTGACCAATTAACTACTATCTACTTAATAAAGAGAAGAGAAACTATTATGAGTCGCACAGTATTTTGTCAAAATTTAAAAAAGGAAGCTGAAGGTTTAGGCTTCCAACTTTACCCTGGTGAAATAGGTAAACGTATATTTGATAATATTTCTAAAGAAGCTTGGACCATCTGGCAAAAAAAGCAAACTATGCTCATTAATGAAAAAAAGATGAACATGATGAATGTCGATGACCGTAATTTTTTAGAAACAGCCATGGTTGCTTATCTTTTCGAAGGTAAAGAACCAGAGATTGAAGGTTATGTACCACCAAGCAAATAACTAGGTTTAGCTATTTGATGGGCTTATCACTGGTCACTTTACGACTCGTTAACGCTCACAAAAGACTCATAAAAAACAAAGGTGCTGTAAAAAACAGCAAACAAACACTTTTTATAAAGAAGTTAATAAAAAGTAGTTGACGGGGTAAAGGAAAAACAGTTTAATACGCCCCGTCTTAACGAGGTAGCGAAATACAGCCGAGTTAAACATGTTTAGCCCCGATAGCTCAGTTGGTAGAGCAGAGGATTGAAAATCCTCGTGTCCCTGGTTCAAATCCGGGTCGGGGCACCATTTTACAGAAGTGGTGCTCATTTGTTATTTAGTTAATAATATAAGCATTATTTCGGTGCCAAAAGTATTTAGGTTGTTTACATTAAACTTAAATATTGCACACAGCTTTGTGTGCCGACTTAGCTCAGTTGGTAGAGCAACTGACTTGTAATCAGTAGGTCGCCAGTTCGATTCCGGCAGTCGGCACCATTCATATCAAGCCCTAGCGTAAAGTTAGGGCTTTTTTGTATCTACGCTTTTCCTATTATCTTAACTGTTTCCTACAAAAATCCGCTAAATTAATTAAATTTCCTTTCGCGAATTAAATTTTTATTCCATTAAAAATCTTTTTTGATAATGCCTTTATATTCAACTTTTTTCAATGTTTTGTTTTTTGTATGATTTTTCATTTGGTGACAATGGAGTTACTTTAGTAAACCCTCTTCTGTAAACCCTTTTAGTAGTTGAAATATTTTTATGCCCCAATAACTCAAAAGCTTCAGCAAGTGAATCACAACGAGTCGCAGCTTTCGCTCTTAAATCTTTCTCTTGAAACCTTTCTTTAAGTTCTCCTGACGCTAAGGCCTTTACCATGTAACGTCCCCACATAGTTCCAAATCCATCTTCAGTATATCGAGTGTTATATCTACTTTCGAAAAAATACCATTTAAATTTGGGAATACCTTTGGAAGTATAAGCATTTAGCTTTTTAATCTTATCGATCAGCACATTTAAATATTCAGTTGATTCGAATTGTATTCTCACAGATGTTTTAGAGGTTCCAATTTTTAAACCTTCACTATCAGACCAATGTGTATTGTTAAGTTGCAGCATATCTCTCTGACGTAACCCTGTAGCTAATTTAAGTTCCACATACAATTTAAGCCAAACAGGTACAAATTTTAGAAATGCATCTAACTCTTCATCTGAAACTAATCTATCTCTAGGTTTTTCAGGGTGCTTTTTTATGCCCGCTTTTAAAAAAGGATTCTCGTCAATTACTCCCCAATTAAATGCCGATGTCATTATTGATGACCATAAAGCATATTCTCTATTTCCTCCAATTGGCGCTCCTTCACTTTTTCTGAGGTCCAAATATTGTCTAGCGTGTTTAGCTTTTATTTGGTGTGGCTTAAAGTGACCAAAAGCTTCTTTAAGTTTAAGAGAAATTCTAATATCTTCTTTTTGGCTCTTTTTGGCTTTTGATGGGGATACCTCAAACAAGTATCGATCAATTAAATCACTCATAAAAAGAATAGAGTGTTCAACGTCTAGCAAATTTTCATAACTTAAATAAGCTTCAGTAAATGTCTTGCCTAGTCTTATATCTTTTTGCCCTGAACAACGATAATAAAAAGTACTTCCTTTTTTATTAAAGATCATACCTTTGGGCATGTGCTTATTTTCATCAGATCGCTTACGCCCCATTACATATCTCCTTTAGCCTCCAAAAAGTATAGGTTCTTTATCAATTTTTTGATGCTTAACGGGGTTTAACCTTTCCTCGATAGTACTTTTTAATACTCTTGGGTGACCATCACGACCAATCAAATACTCTATCCCTTGTTGTGCTAGTTGTTTTAATTGAGTTGATTTTTGCTTAACTCCTGTCAACTCAATAACCTCTTCACGTGTTAAAAAGATGCTTCTCATATATTTCTCCACTAAAAATACCGATATTTAGCTAATTACTAAGCGTTACAGGCTTGAACGTCACTAAATAGACATATTTATTACGATACATGAAAATTACATCTATAAATGGCGGAAAAAAAAACAGTTTTAAAAGTAGAGTTAACCTGAATGTTTTCAATAAGATAAGAGTCTAATTAATATGTATCATGGACGATTCTATTATTAATTGGATTACATAGTATAAGGCTCAGCTTATATTTCTCTGTTTATTATCATTAATTAGATGGTTTTCGATAATAATAGCTCGTCGACTTATTTCTGCATGCAGAAGAAATTGAAAGTCGATCTATAGATAATTTTATATTCATTGTTTTTTGTTCCACTCATTACCTAAAGACTTAGGTAGTCTCCCTGTTTTTTCATAGTGTTCTAGGAAGGCAATAAAACATAATATTCAGAAGTGACTAACCAGATTCAGGTTTAAGCACAAAAGTACCAAGCTTATCCAGGTAACTCATATTGTTAGTCACCACTTCAACCTTTGCATCAAACCAAGAAATCCAATCATTTGTCGAAGCTAAAAAGCTCTAAGAAAGACTGGTTTACAACAGTCACCGTAAAACACTTTATTGCGGTGCGACATTTGACGTTAATAAAAAAGTTTGACTACGACGAAATATGTTAAGCGTGCTAAAAATATAGAGTGGGAACATGTTGTCCAAGCAGAGAACTTCGGTCGTTCCTTTAGCTAATGGCGTGATGGCCATAAACAATGTACTAACAGTAAAGGCAAAGTGTTTAAAAGTCGTAGGTGCGCTGAAAAAGTGAATACTGAGTATAGGTACATGCAAGCTGGCATGTTTAACCTTTACCCCGCCATTGGCGTTGTGAACGCCCTAAGAAGTAACTACAACTTCACCATGCTACATTCTGCTAAAAGTGACTTTGATAGTTGCATGATAAAAATAGATAACCGTAAAGCTTAGCCACCTGAAATGGCTAGAGGTTATTACTCTTTGTTCATCATATTGAGTTCACAAAGGCCCCCCTTTAGTGTAATAATTTATGATTCCGCAAGGTCATAGTTACTCATTTTCAAAATACAGCAATACTTTTGCTATAACTGCGCATACCCCTATTATCGACATAGGAATAATTAGAATATTAAGCAACTTCGTGCTACCTAAAAGCAATTCAACATAATCCTTAGTTAGGAATGCCACAATCAGCCCTAGAAAAGATATACATATGACTAAGGTTGAAATAGAAAATTCTTTTGAGTTGGTTTTTTTTGGATTTTTATCACCCATCAACCCCTGAATAAAGTCTTCAAATTCACTTCCAAACTTTACATTTCCCTTTTTTTCGTCCGTAACTAAAAACCAACCTTGTTGAAATGCAGTTTTTTTAAAGGCTGTCTTCATTCCTGCTTGCCATGTTATCCATGTATCTTTAGCAATTTTACCTTCTTTATTTAATGTATATTGCTCAGAGCATAAATCAAAATACGCATGCATTATTCTGAGTGACTCCTCAGAATCGCTACAACCATCTTTAAACTCGAATGATTTGTAGTTAATTTTATTTGGAAATTTTAAAATAAGGCTCTGATAACGTTCCGTATAAACGGTATAAAAGTTTAATCTATGCTGATATTTAAAATGATGTAACGTTAATATGATTGCTATTGATGGAAGTAAAAGTTCAACTATTTTTAACTTATCATTAATATTGCTATCTACAACAAAGTAAACCAATAGGGAGATAATTAAACCAATACCGATTAAAGTTGAATGTTTATAAAAAAAGCTGCTAGATTTGCTTATAATTTCATCAATAAAGTTTCTCATAAAATACAATTTCCCCTTTTGTTCTGTTTAGTTTTTATTTTACTTAACCATTATATTAATTCAATTTTTTTGTTTTTGAGGGCGCACCGTCAAAAGCTAACTGTAGGGTTTAAATTAAAACGTTTAAGGCAAAATATTGTTGGCTAAAATATTGAGGACTAAAACAGAAAACTGTTTTAGTCCTGCTTGATTGGCTTATAGTTTTACTTATTCAGAATGTTCAATTCAAATCGCTGCATATCAATTGTTAACTCTTTAATTTCAACATGCTCTAAGTTTCTATTTTCTTTGATCTTAATTTTTATTCTATATTTTTGTTCATCTGTCATCCTGCATCCTAAATATATTTTTTTAATTGATAAAGCAGGTATTTTATAAAGAAATATACTTGTAGGATCTTTTGACAAAACAGAAAGGTACTCTGAGAATGTGGTATCTTTTAGGATATTAAAGAAATCTTCTTCTGTAAGGTTATCACCTCTATAGTGAACAAACATTCCAGCAGCATCTTCCTTTAGACAGTCATCTAAAGAAATTTTAACAAAATCATCTCCAACATTCACTTTAACGAGTTTTTCTGGATTACCTAAAGTAAATTCAACAAGCTCAAGATACTTCTTTTTTATTATCATGTAATCAGCTTTAATCAATGGAACAATTACACGTTTTTCTTTTTCGTAAATCCATGCATCACTTTTAATCAAAAAGTGCTCTAACACACTTTCATAAGATGATTTGTCGGGTCTTAAACTATTATAATGAACCCTTTGCATAACTCCTTCATTTAAATTTTTAGTAAATTCATCTCGTTCAGCTAGCCTCATTACCTCTTCATCGTCTTCATCAACATACCAGGGTAAATCGCTAACGTAGGATTCTAGCATTGGAACTTTTGGATCAAATTCAATAACAATACCTTGATGTTGATTTGCGTAGTGTGACCACATCAATAAGTTATTATAAGTTTCTGTAAAAGAAATTATCGCATAATCATCATATGAAGGTGTACGCTTTGCTTTATTGCCAACTTTAGCTAGTTCTAAGCTAATATCATTCGAACCAGGAGATAATTCAAAAGGATCATTCAATGCGTATTTTTGACTTGCTCTAATTAGTAGGTTTTCAAAAAACTGCTCATGTACAGCGGTATATTTATAAGTTTTATTTATCAAAGAAATTCCCTTTGATTTACATTGATTGTTATGAACATCGGATTAAGTTAGCGGAAAATAATGGTTGGTTAAAATCAGGCAGCGATAACCAACTGTTTTAATTCCGTTTAAGAAACTTTCTAGGCCTCTGTTTCACCGCTGTTCATTTCACTTTCTTTTTGAGAAAACTGATGTAGCCATAATAATTGTTTAATTAAAATATATTCATCTTTATTCTCATAGTCATTAGGATAACCTTCAGGTATCACAAAAACTTCATCAACAAGAACATCTATTGCATCGAGAACAACCTCTATGTCTAAATAATTAATAAGACTATTGTATTGTTCTCGTTCAAAATCAGATTTACTAGACACCCCATTTTCCATGCCCCAAGAAGTTGGAACTATTGAGCTTAAAAATCGCATTAATGAATTTGGGTCTGATTTAAATTGATTTTTCATATAAGCATTAGAGCATTCGCGTCCAATATATGTGCTTAACGTATATAGAATAGTCCCTACGGAATTAGGATATTTGGACGTTATATCTATGTCTTGTTCAATAAACTTGAGCAATTCGTTACCTAAAAATATTCCAATATCATTAATTTCTGATTTTGAAAAAGCATCCTTTTCCGGTTTATCCTCTTCTTCCCGTTTTAACCACCTAAATATTTCAAGTTTGAATTCTAAACATGGAGTTATCTTTATGCATGATTCAACAATTGTTTTACGGGTACTGGTCTCATTATTCTGAATAAGACTACTAACTAACATTGCAGCCTGCACAAGTGGATTCATATAACTAAATAAAGCATCAGGGTTAGGATAAGAGTCACTCTTATTTGATATAGCAACAGCTAACGCTATTGATTCATGTGGTGCTATTTCATCAGAAATTCGTCTTAACTTTTTTATCAATAACTCGGCATTACTTGAAGTTAAAATATTTGATAGTGGGTTTTCTTCTGTTTCTGGATCAGCTACCCATTTGGGGCATTCTGAAATCAATGAAGTTATTAAACCATCAGCAATATCATTCTTAGGTATAGAATAGGTGAAGTACCTAGAGAAGTAGGTTTCAGAGCATATTCTTTGTCCTTTATCCCACTCTTTATACCAATCAGAACCGTAAGTTGTATTCCCATATACAGAGTTAAGTTTTGGGAACATATTTTTAATAAGACGAATGACACCTTTTTTATCTACGTCTTCTGTATTTAATAATGCTGTATCAATTAGACTCTTAATATGTTCTTTTTCTGGCGCAGAGTCTGAGTGGTTCCTTTCACTAAAGATACCTGAAAAGTGTGATTTATTCTTTCGTATGGTTCCATATAAAGAAGGAAAAAATATCCGAATCCCTTCAATTAGCATAAGATCTACTGGACTTACTTCACCTTTCAAAATTGGTAATGAAAACAGCAACGTATTGCCATATAACTTTGCTTTTCTAGGCGTCGTTAGACAATCATCGAAAGCTCCACTAAAGTCTCTTACAAACTCTTGAACCTGTTGTTGTGATAACTCTATACCTGATATTGAGAGGGCTTCATCTACCCCTTTAAAGCAAAACTCCCTCAGTATTGGCTGTTCAACTGATGGTAAATGAAGCGGTACTTGTATAATTTTTTCTAAAAAATCTTCACCCGCATTATTTTTGGTACTTGAATATCGTTCTTGAAGAGATGCTGCTACAACATCTTTATCAAAAGCTAATATGTAAGAAGTGTATTTAAAATCAGCGGTGAGTTTAACTAATTTAAATAATGCATGTATCTCTGAATTTTCTAGCCTGTCGACATCATCTATTAAGATTAAAACTCTGCGCTTTGCTGTTTCGAGCGCTTCCTCAATTCGTGATTTCAATTCATTTACATCTGGCGTTGATAAGAAAGATCCTACAGCATCACCAGCTCCTTTCGCTCCAAAAATCGCACCTGCACCTGGAGCCGCCTTCTTAAGAAAGTCTTTTAACTTATCACCAGTATTTATTAATTTAGCATCTAAGGCATCTGCAATATCAAAAAAGAAACCACTTAACAGCTCATCTTCCGTACCAAACCTCCAAGGATTAAACTTAATACATATTACGTTTTCATCGGTTGTTAATGAACTTTCTATAAAGTTAAGTACTGATGTTTTCCCATCCCCCCAAACACCATATAACCCAATAACAATACTACTCGGATCACTTCTTTTGGAAATAACCTCCGCTACTCGTTCTGAGAAGGTCCAACGAGAAAAGCGGTCATCTTCTTTTTGAATAACAGGTGAATCAGCAGAATAATTTTGTTCTTCCATGAATACTTCCTAAAATTTAGAGTTGAAAATATGGTAAATTGAGAGAGGCCTAACAGCTTATTATGGAGCCGGCTCAGTAATGTCCCACAAATTCAAAACTTTAGAAACCACTGCAACCAATTATTTAATAAAAGATAGGATGTTACTAAGCCCGCTCAGTAACCCCATGATAGAAAACGTTATAAATTACACTAAGATCAAACAAACAGACGTTAATTCGTGTTTTTTAGGAGTGTTACTGAATCGGCTCAGTAACACTCCTAAAATATTCATTAGAAAATAGAAGGCAAAAATTAGGGGCTAACGTCCGGAATGCGCACCAAGTGAATATAAACAACCCGAAGATTTCAGTATTAAGCTTTATTACTTCCGATCTCTGAATTATACTTTTTTGTTATAATGATAATTTTCCGACTTATCTCTGCATGCAGAAGAAGTTGAACACCTATTTATTGGAAGTATTTATATACTATTAACAATATCCCCAAACAAAGGACTATTATGTATGGATTTATATGGTTTTGTAATCGGCCTATCATTCGCAGCTATCGTTATGACAGGTTGCTTTGTTCTTATAAGGTCGCATAGAAATCAAAAGCACAAAAATAAAGACATATAATGATGAAATATTTTTTAAAATATCAACTGTCCCTTTATTAATGAGTACTCCATCATTAATAAAAGAAAAACACCTACCATCTAAGTACATTTTTCTCTCCTTATTTCACATAAAACCTACCCAACAACAATAGCTTTATAGGTACACCCTAAGGACACTACCAATATAGAACTCAAATCACGAAATGATACCACTTAAATAAACCTGTACAATAAAGTACTACCTAAATAAACCAGCCTAGGAAATAATGTTTATAAAAGCCTACTTAAGAGCTTCAACCACTGAGCAAGATGCAAATCGAGCAAAAGATACATTAGATGCTTTTGTCTCTCGTTTTGATAAACGTATTGCTGCTTACTACATAGAAAACAAATCGGGTAACTCTCTTGATAGGCCAGAGTTAACGCGTTTGTTCAATGAGTCTGAATCGGGTGATGTTTTATTAGTTGAATCTATTGATCGCCTAACAAGGTTAAGCCCTGGTGATTGGGAAACGTTAGTCGAATTAATTAATGAAAAAGGGATTAGCATTGTTAGCTTAGATCTTCCAACAAGTCATTTAACCTTTGGTAGCTTTCCAAGTGATGATTTTATGAATTCGATACTTAAAGCCATAAATAATATGTTGCTCGAAATTTTGGCCGCTAGTTCATATAAGGAATATCAAGAAAGAGAACGCAAACAAAAACAAGGCATAGTAAAAGCTCAACAAGCAGGGCTTTATAATGGTAGACAACCTGATTTAGAATCCCACAAAAAAATAGCTCATTTTACTAAGTTAAAACTGAGTATAAATGAAACAGCCGAAGCGACTGGTGTTAGTAGAAGTACTGTAATTAGAGTTAGAAGAAAACTAAACTCTCTTAATTAAATACTACTCTTGAAAGGTTGAAGCTTCTGTTCTCAAATCGTTAAATAACTTATTTAAGTTATGGTGTTTAGTTGACAATTGATTCTAAAAAACTTGTCTTTTTTTCGCATCGTTGGACTCCGTAGCAACAGGTACTTTCTCCATCCATTCTTTCAAATCACCAAGAATAATTTCTGTAATCGTAGTTAGATTACCAAGATTTTTCCCACTCTGTAGCCATCGGTTAGGTAAAGTCGATTGCCTAGAGTCATCAGTAATATCTTGGATTTCATCAATCCATGTATTTTTCACTATATCTATAGTACTGGTTACTCTGAGTTTCCACTCGACAATACTATCCCAAGCGCACCATAAAAAATGAATAAGCATATATAGATTAAGAGCAAACAACCCTAAGTGAATAGGATGAGTAGTTAATCCTTTGAACTTTAATCCTAACAACGTCGAAGTGGAGTCTATTTCCAAGCCCAAAAATGATAATCATAAAGCTATTAAGCTGAAGAGAAGAAGGTTTCTTCTCTTCTTTTCTACTCTAGCAGGAAACTCTGGAAATACTGGTTTACCCAATAATTCTGAAACCTCACTTTCCGTGCTTTTATTCACTCAAATATTTCTTATTTTTCAGTTTTTTCTTCTGCATGCAGAAGAGGTTCCTATACCGTAAACCCACTATCATCATTGCTTAGCTTATCTTCTTTATTGAGCTTATTTTCATTATTTAGTTTCTCAATAAACCTGCTTTTTGCTTTTTCCTTTATTAACTCTTCTTTATAGTCTTTAATCTTGCTTTTCATGCATTCATGTATTTGATCAAGAGTGTCTTTATCTTTAATACAGGAATTTAAAAATTCAATAAGCTTACCAATAGGTGCTGATGGAAAAACTTCTGCCAACTTCTTCTTAAGAGGTTCGTTCTTCTCAATCGGGTTGTTACAATTAACCCAATCCCTAGCATGATCTAATACTTTTTCTACTTGTTCATTCGTTAACATCTAGTAATTTTTCCTATTATTCCGTTCGTTTCGTTAAGGGTATTTTCCCTTGTGTTTTATTCACTACATACTGCTAGAGATTTACCATTACTAAAATAGGTTGTTGTACCGTCTTCCTTAGTAAATTTCAAAGAACCATTTACATGTACAATATCCTCCAAACACCCAACACTAAATTTGCGCGATTTTGTATTTGATTTATCACACTCCCCAATAAGAAACCGATATTCCCTTTGGTAAGCATATTTAGAACCCTTTACTGCTAAGCCAAATTTTAATGGGTCATTTGAATAACTAACTAGGCCATGAGAAAAATCAGTGTTCAAGCCTTTTTTCAGCCTAACTTCATACTCTGTAAGGTTTTCGATTGGTAACACGACAAAATATTGTCCACACTCTTTAGCGATTCTATCAATATCATTTTCAAATTCATTATGAGACCCCACAGTAGCCCAGCATTGTAGCCAGCTGTCCTTATGCTCAAGACTAGGAAAAACTAAAACATTTTTTGCACTACATAGATCTTTAATTTCACCATCAAGTGTGATTTTAGGCATGTTATCACCAGCGCCTTTATCCCAGAACTTTAAACAGGACTCGCTTTTATCTCCTACTCCTTGGCCTTTATGCTCGCGATAGAATTGAGGGGTGTTGCAATAAATAGTCCCTTTAACAAAGTCATTTAAAAACTGTTCATTTTCAAAAAACTTTATTAATGCAACCACTCTGTTCAACTTACTATTATCCATTAACAATATTCCCCTAGTTAATAATCAACTTGATAGATTGCTGATTTAACAACATTTTCGCTACATAAAGATTTTTACCAGATCAAGGCATGCCTCAAGATTTTTAATTATTTCAGGTGGAAAACCAATTTCCAGAAAGTCTTGCAAGCTATTAAAGCTATCTCCTAAATGTTTTTCTAAGACATCTTGTACAACATCTTTGATCTGCCTACTTAACTCTTTTGTAGTACTTATGACCCTTGCAATTTGGTCAATAGATACGCTACTAACGTATTGCTCTTGGATTACGTTAATAGAGGCTTTTTCATGAGCCTCAAACCTTCCAACTTCTACAGTCTGTATATATTCTTTAATTTTCTCAGTCACGTTAATTTGATTCCAATATTCTGCTAGGGAATTTTCCCCTAGCTATTAAAGCTCTCTTAAAGCCCGTTTTATTTGTGTTTCAGCATCTTCTAGATCGCTAATAGCGGATCTAACTTTAGAACGAGATTCTTCGATATGCTTAACTCTTTTAAGGCTGTTCTTAGCATCTTCAATAGAACTCTTTGCTTTTTTCAATTTTCTTTCTAATTCCATTTCTTTTCCCTCTAGTCTTCGGTTACTGGCAATGATTCAACAATTAATGCACACCCATAAACATTCGGCTTGCCTAGATGCTTATCAAAAGGATCTGTTACCTTAGAGAAGTTATAAGTAAAATCGCGGTCAATAACTTTTACTGCAATGTGTCCTAGTTCTTCTGACATAAAGGAGGCTTTATCACCTATTGATGGTATGTTTTCTTTTTTCAGATTGAATGTACAAAGCCTTTCACCTTTAGCTGTTTTTACTGTTACTTCAAATGACATCTTATATCCTTATAGTTTAATTAATTTAGAAGGTTCTCAACCGCTACCTATTTGACTCGCTACCAGATTAAGCTTTTAAGAGTCGCAACCGTTATTTTATTTAAGTCTCTGTGAACCTTTTAAAAATACACTCGTTGAATGTACTTCTAAAAGGCTTGGGGCAAAGCCCCAATTTCCTTTAGTAATTATTTTTTAGTTATAAAATAACGTAAAACACCGATAAAGATTAGAATACAAATCAAACTAATAGTGAATGAATCAAAACTAGTTAAGTCTCCTGAAGATGGTTTAATTGGTTCATCTGACCCTCCAACCCCAGAAAAACTAGTGTCAGTTATAAAAAGCAATATCAGTAAATATTTAATGTGAATTTTCCCTTTAGTATTTTCACTGTTCATCTTTTGGAATGAATCGTCTTTTAAACATTCCTGTTTCCTCTCTTATTTCAGCAATTTTGCTATAAATATTTCCAAGAGTAATCACAACGTAAACCAACAAAAAAATAATTATTATTAGCAATGTTTCGATTGTTATATATTCGTCCATCAGGCAAGATTCCTTTGCTTTTTTTCGCTCTAAACTAACAGTTCGTATTCTTCATTGAACTGAGATAATGGCAATTGACAATCAATGCCATTATTTAAAAATGTAACTTTTTCATCATTAGAAAAAACAACATCACTAATAGTCATTTCTGAAAAGCCTTTTCTATGATAAATATTTGATTCGCCCATATAATTTTCCATTGAGGTTATTTCTTATTCTTAATTTCAAATTAAACTTTGAATTGCTTAGCCTTAAATTCTTCCCAACCTTCTGTGGCCTCATTCATATACTCCATAAGCTCATCAGTTTTGTCGTTATCTGCAAGTGCAATCATTTCCTCAATAACATCAGAAGGTTCATAATCAGTGCCGTTAACAGCGTTATACTGAGTAACAGTATTGAGCATATATTCGCCATAAAAATCAAAATCAGTTTTGTCATTTAATTTTCCATGCTCTTTTTCGAAAACATCAAAAGCTATATCTAAACAATCAAAAACAGCTTTAAATTTATGTTCTTTTTTACTCATTCCAATTTCCCCTGTTTTACTCATCGCATTTATTAAAAATATAACTCAACGAAAATAATGGCATTATGAGCAGGAACGAAAATATTAGCTGCTCGATAATATCTAGACGCAAAAAACTAACCGAAAAGTACTTTTCTTGTAAGTTGGCGATATACCAAAATAATGGGCAGTACGACGAAATTGCTGTAAAAATCATTACTAGGTTTTTATGCCACTTCATAACAAATTTTCCCTGTATAAAATTAACTTACGATTTAAATATACTTATGATTCAGGTAAAGAGACTTTATAAACATAATCACATTTGTTACAAGTCACTTTTAATTGCTTAGTTACTTCTTGCTCTGTTTTGCAGTGGGGGCAATTAGTGAAGTATTTAGTAAACCCTTCTACTATTTTTAGGTGTTTATTTTTAGTAAATAAAATAAACTTTTCATTAAAATACTCTTCAAACTCTTTGGCCATTTCTATTGTGAAAAACGGCTCGGCTGAAAACTCACCACGCATTTCATCTACAAAGTGCTCTAAACCTTCATACTTGTCTTCGGATTTAAATAAATTAGAAGAAAATTCAATAAACTCAACACCTTTATATAGAGGTGATTCCATACTAACTTGATAATAATCAGGTTTTCTTACCTCATCAACACCAACCCACATACCGCTAACTGCCATATTTACCCCTGGTTAGTTTCATCAAAAATTGACACTTGAACAGTCCCAACATTCTCAATGTTAACGTTTAAATCTTTTGTGCCAAATGCCATTAATGCACCCAACAAAGAACGTGAGATACCGTCTAGTATTTGAGTAGGCTCTAGCTTCATTTCTTCACATTGATTAATAATCGTATCCAACAATTCTTGAGATTGTTCATTTGATATTTCTGTTGCTGTATCTGACATACCGAAATTTTCCCTTTATTGCTTCATGCAGTCATCATTATTCTTTAATGCCCGCATCTAAGAGTATTTTCTCCCAAAGCTGTTTATTGAAGTTTATTTCGCATATTCTGCAAGCAACTTCTGCATACTCAATGTATTTATAATCCCCGAATATAAAATTTGATCTTTCGTTAATGACTTTACTGGTGTGAAATAAAAGGTTAATTGCATCGATTAATAACATGCTGGTGTGGTACCTGACCGCATATATATTGCTACCTTTCTCCTCCTTAAATAACTTATCTATTTCAGCATCTCGCTGTTTAACTTTTTCAGTAGTGCCAGCGAGCATGTTTTTCATATTTGAGGAGAATAACCTTTGTTCATATGATAGGACTTCCTCCGAACTAGATAACTCCAAAATCAGATTATCGAGTATAGATGTATCAAAATCAGGCAAACTTGCAAAATAATCCTTGTTTGGCTTGTTATAATCATCCAATAAAGAAGGGAAATTTATTTTATACAAGCTACTTAAAAGTTCGAATTCATTGTAATAGGCTTCTTTTTGCTTTAGCGCTCTGTCATTGAAAATCTTAATTGTAAATGAGTGCCCAAAATACGCTCCTAAAGCAGCTCCTATGCAAGCTCCACTTAGCCCGATCGTCAAATTCTCTAAAATCATTTTAATCCCTTATTTTATTAGATTTGGAAAAGGCAAATTTCCCTACATTAATTAATTTGAATGATCGGCCATTGACTTGACAGCTTTAGCTATAGAGAAAGGTCTAATTTCATTATTTGTAAAATGAACCTTATAACAGGCATGTGTAGACCAAACATCCTTTATTTTTCGCTTTTCAAAATCGACACTAAATCCAGTAATTAATCTACCATTCAACTCGTAGCCAGGAGAGTTATTACAATAACTTTCATAAACGTCTTTTAAGCAGTTAAATAATTCCCCGTCCTTAATAGGACCTTCAGGGAGTAGTTCTTTCTTTTGACTTTTAAAGTACTCAATAGCATCACCTTGCTTAATAAAATGACGGTCTGAGATTGTTACTGATTTCGCTTTTGCCATGTTAAATTTCCCCTCTATTGCTCGGTTAGTTTTTTAGTTCAAAATTACCGCTATACATTTCTCTTAATGTTGGCTTTATTTCTATTAGATCATCAAGTAAATTATTGAAGAATTCTTGAAAAAAACCATGTTCTTTATAAGTATGCCTTGAGGTTATAAAGATACTATTTTCCGTATAACTGATCGTTGCAACCTCAACACCTTTTATCGTGGAGATAATTGCCTTATTATCATCAAATTCAGCTATCGCTAACTTATGCTTACCAAAAAGGGGTTTTGATATCACTCGCATGAGTGTGATTAAAGGAGATATGTTGTAAACAAAATTAGGTACATCAACATTCCACGTTAAAACGTCTTCTTTAAATTTATCGTTAACATTTTGCTCTAAAGAAAAGGTTGTTTTCTTCATATATTGATCTAATTCACTCACAGAACCTCCTTATTTTTTAGTTGTTTCCAAAAGGGCTAAATTTCCCTTATATTTTTAATTTGATTCAACTCATAATGCTTACTAAAACACTTCCAAAACCATTAACAAATGTACCCAAGACCACAAAAAGCAATTCAACTTTGAGCAAGGTAATTATTGATTTAATTTTTATATCGTCTTGATTATTTTCTTGTAGTTTTTTAACTTTAACAAAAAAATCATCTCCAAATAATGACCTTTCTTCGAAACTGATATCAGTATCACGCTTTTCATTTAAATATTTTGTTATTGATGGTATTAATATATTTATGTGATAAAACATATATATTAATGAAAAGGCAACTAGTAAAGCCCCGAATCGTTCTAGAAAATTATTCCCATAATAGTAATTTAATATGCAACCCAAAATTAATATTACGGTTGCCCCAATAGTCAATGTGCGCTTTGCAAATATCACTCCAAAGGCATAGGTTTCGTATTTTTTACCAAATTCATCAAGAGTAATTACAAACTCACTTTTCCATTTTTTGTTGTTAAAATCTGGTTTAGGTAACGCATATTTTTTTACGAGAATAGTAGCCATTAACTCAAAGTATTGATTACGTTTTTCAATTTCCTCCCAACTTTTTGACATCTCTTCTAGAGTTTTATCAGTCTCAGTTTTTAAAGCTTTAAGCTTTTCAAACTTTTCTTTTTCAAAAGAAATGGCCTCATCTAATTGCTCAACAGTGCTAATGTTTTCGTAATCATTCGGTTTTTTAGCCAACTTAATAAGTAATTGTTTAGCCTTAACAAACCCTAGTTCTTCCATGAAATTTCCCCTGTTGTTTATTTAGTGACTTGTTAATCGACAAATATTATTGCTTGCCCAGATAAGAGTGTCAGAAGAGAAGTTGATTTTTGAGGATACAAGTCGAGCAGTTAATGCATTTTTCTCATTAGGTAAGATAAAAATAAAATACTCCTTTTCATTAGGATCAATATTAAAGCTATCTTCATGAAACCCAACCCCTGATAATCTAGTAGTTCCGTATTTGACAGTTACATCGTCCAAAACAATAATATTACCAACAATACGAGCTGATTTTTTATCCTCCGATAAAACTACCCTACTATTTTTTCCGCAAATGTACTCATTTGAAAAACAAGAAAAAACACCGAAAAATAAAAGTACACAGAAATGTTTTTTCATTCAAATTTCCCCTTGTTAACATTAACTTTTTAATTATTGCTTTGTAGTTTGTAAAGTACCGCTTTGGGCGAGAAAACCTATGTCCGTAAATGAATGAACTAAGTCTTCTAATTTAGAACCTTTACTGTTTGGTAACACTTCTAAATGTGACCATAAAATTTTGTTGTTTTTTTCCATGTTTTTTATCTCATTCTTTGGAAAATAAATGTCTTTAATCAGAATTCCTTTGAGTTCATTACTAGCCTCATAAAATAAATCGGTCATTTCTCCAAGTTTTGCTTTATCCCCTACCAAAGAAGATAATATTTTACAGGCAAGCGCATAATCGGCATGAGTTTCAAACTTTATTTTCATAATTTTCCCTCTGTTACTTTGACCAAACAATTTTGTTTTGATGTCTTATTTCAATAACATCAGTGTTTTTGTTGCTTGGCTTTTTATGAAACAATGTAATTGCCTCTTCAAGTGATTCTGCTATTTGAATTAAAGAGTTAACACCACTTGAACCATTTCTATGAAATTTAAAATTGTAATTTTTATTCATAATTTCCCTTGTTAGAATCTAAATTTTTTATTTTCAAAGATTGCCTGTTCGGGTGTTAGTCCTTTTTGCCAGTATTTTATCCATCTGGGCTGATACTTTTCTTCGAGCCATACCTGAGCTATAGAATCCGAAGGACTCAACTTTTCAACTTTCTCAAACCACTTGTTAAACTTTTCTATATCAACAAATTTATTTTTTGACATCATTTTCCCCTGTTATTTATCAACTTTAACTTTAGACAAAGCAATATCAGTAATAGCTGTCACTTCACCATTAACAATGTCTGTTTTTACAGTCCAATTATTAGGAGCATCACCTACAATTCTTGCTGAACAAACAAGTAGCATATCAGCTAATAACTGGCTTAAATCTTCAAGTCCAATTTCTTCTTCCAGAGATTCCAAAGAGGCCGCTAAATTTTGCATTGATTGACTCATTTCAAATACCCTTATTTATTAAAAAAACCTTTCTTACTAAGCCAGCCTAAAAAGAATAACGCCCATAAAACAAACATTACAAAAGAAAACATCATATGCTCTTTTAACCAGGAGTGATAAATATCACCATAGGCCCACACAATAGTTCCATGTATGACTGCTGTATCCTTTAGTTATCATTAGCGAAATCATTGCATATTTTTCATTCTGGCTTTCATCTGCGAGCATACTTACTTGGGGTAAAATTTTAATTTCTGAATATAAACCGATTAAAGTTAGCAACGCTCCAGATCTTGAATACCAACTTTCCGGTGTAGCATAATCAAAGTTAAACAAGCCTTCCCACCCAATCAACGCGACCAAAACATATAAGATAATAAAAATAATTGCGTTAATGTTACTCATTCATCAATTACCCTCTAGGTTTTTCCGTGATTATTTAATTTATTCACTAAGGCTGATGCTCTTTTTTCAAATTCGTTATCACTGATGAATTCTGAAGTTCCTTGATCTGGTAGTTCAGGGAAGATTATTTTTAGGATGAACCAAATTTCCATCATCATAAAACACTCCGCTTTCAACGGCTGATAATTAAGGGACTTAGCTGCTTCTGGAATGTCGGCTATTAATGTAGATAAATCACCGTCCCATTCAGGATCACCATTCCAGCTAACATTAAACCAGTCGTTACCCTCTTCGTGAGTACACTCTAAATTATAATCAACTGTGAATATTTGAAATTTATCGTATTTATCGTTGGGTAGATACGCAACGCCAACAACTTGTATTCCATCACTTTCCATTAAAGAATGATTTTTTCTAGAATAAGAGATAGCCTCTTCAAAATTCATTTAAGTTCCCTTTTATATTACCGTTTATTTTCTACCTAAAACCCCCAATTAAGGGGCTGCTATAGGATAAAGGGCTATTTTCCCTTTGCATAATTACCAATTCAAACATTCTTTCAAATGTAGGTTATGGGGTTCAAGATTAATCATATATGTATGATGGGCGAGTTTGACTTGGCTGGGTATAATTCTTTGGCTTAATATCAGTTCAATCTTATTAGGTGATACCATTTTCGCACTAACAAATACGGCCTTTGATAAAACAGTAATTTGGCTTATTCCATCATCAGAAAAGACCACTTTCATATTTGAATATTTAACCTTTGAATCTTGATAATCTAAGCTATAGCCTTCCTTAATTAACTCCCCAATTTTTAACTCAACTGATTGGTAAAAAGAAACCAAATCATTATTACAAAACAAACCGTTATTTTTGTAATCCTGAAAAATTTTTCCGCTTTTAAACATAAGCGTCGAATTTCCACTAGGATGATGGCTAACTTTTAATTCAATCCGCTTAGGTAATCCATTTACTGCATCTATATCTCTAATATTGCTTGAATCTACAATTCTACTCATTTGTCTCTCGCTTAATCCATCCCATCTTTCACCCAATGATTTTAAAGTCCAACCTTTGGATTGAATGATGTTTAGAATTTCTTTTTTATCTTTACCTGTCATATATGTCTAGTATACCTTTGTTAATTGACCTGTCAAATATGTCTGGTTAAATATCTTAAACATTTTTCATATTAATACAATCATAGATTTTCATATAGTGAAGTAAGTACGCGCATAGTTCCTGTTGATTCTTCCACGTAGCTGTAAATAGTGGAGTTGTCATTGTGTCGTAAAAGCGTAGCAATTATATATTCTTGGCTTGTATGCTTGTTCTTGGCTAACCTACTGCCTAGTGCTTTCCTGCCACAATGTGACGATAAAGAACCACCTAACCCAGCATTTTTGCACCAAATAGTAAAAGCTTCTTGGAGCGTGTCAGCAGCCCAATAATCAACAACCTTACCTTCCACATTAGTTCTACGTTTAACTTTGAGGCTGTACCGTTTACCACCTTCCGCAAGAACTAAAGGTGCATCGGGATTTAAACCACGATAACTAGATTTATCACTTGTGATCATGTGTTTTCGTTTTAATCTCACTTCAACATATTGATCAGCAGCTTTCTTTAATCGCCTATTAACAAATAAGGCATGATTAGCTTTATTGTTCTTGCACAGCTTTGCAGGAATAATTATTTCATCACGCCAAAGACCACTAGGCCACATTAAGCATTTAACGGGAACAGTAGCCGTTTCAGTAATACGAAAACCGTTTAGTTGCATGAAAATAATTAACTCGTTACGTTCAGGGTTACGCCCCTCTTTTGACCAGTACAACAAGCGCTTCAACTCTTTGTCTGTTGGTGAACGAGTGCCAGAATTACCGATAACTCTCTTGCGTATTTGTGATTTTTTATAGGTCATAGGTGACTTTTTCCCTTATGTTTAACTTAAATATAGTCAAACACAGGAAAATAGCGCTATTTCTGAACTTCGGGGAAATGCGGTGGGTAGCTTGATAAGGGGGTCGGCTTTTACCACATTGGAGACGCTTTTATTAATGAAAAATCGACCTCAAAATAGTCTGCTTAGATACGATATAGTCCTTTTAGTCTGAATAAAGCCATAATTAGGATGTTCAGATCATGTGCCTATTTCATACGAATATTGATACGATATCATTTAGATGGTTACCGCTTTACTTTCGATGTCATAGGGACGCCT
>Ga0209292_1000511_pt1 | contig 50608 bp, 33 predicted proteins | sample GOMGulsemesocosm_2_FD_184634 | JGI IMG/M metagenome (GOLD analysis project Ga0209292, IMG submission 184634) | Methane-oxidizing microbial communities from mesocosms in the Gulf of Mexico - GOM9C Gulf of Mexico (SPAdes) (version 2) | ecosystem: Environmental > Aquatic > Marine > Cold seeps... | reverse complement strand
TATAATCTACCTTAGGAGTAAGTAATTGCTATAAATACTTACTTGAAAGATATAAACAAATCCTCCGTGTGATTTTTATATCTAATAATTTCATCATGTTGCCTAACCCCTCCTTCGGAGTTTGTCAAACTAGTTGTCTCGTTCACTACGTTATGCTCTCTCAACTGCGACGATTTCACTTTCAGTGCTTCGTTGCTTAGCACACTGATAAACTTCTTGTCTATTGGATAATACTTTGTCTTCCAATCCCGAATGTTTTTGATGAGGTGTGAACTAATAATATGACCGACAACAACTATAACTTCAGCTAATCATAAAAATGACTCTGCTTCATAAAACGGTAAAACTAAAACCAATAAAGTGACCTGCTTAATGTACTCATTAGACAATAAAACAAGTTAAAAGTATGTTTGACTTTAAATAGGGTGTTAAACTTTAATAACTGCTGTCAGCAGATGATAACTATGTTGTAAAACAACAATAATTTATGAATACATTAAAAAGGAAAAGGTTTGGATATGTCTGACAATTTTAAAAGCGAAACAAAATCTCGAAGAAGTTTATTAAAAGGCTTACTTGCTACTTCAGCAGTTATAGCAGCCGGTCCAGCATTAGCTGCACAAGACCATTCACATCATCATCAAATGACTAAAATTAACAAAGCATTAGTTAATATTGCAAATGAATGTGCTCAGCATGGCGATGAGTGTATTGATCATTGTATAGAACTATTTAAATCTGGTGATACTAGTGTTGCCAGATGTGCAGAAACAGTTAACGAAATGATTGTAATGTGTCGCGCTCTAGCAAAAATGGGCACCTATCAATCAGAACAATTAGTTGCTGTTGCAAAAATTTGTATTGATGTTTGTCAAGTGTGTGCTGATGAATGTGGCAAGCATTCAAAGCATCCTCAATGCAAAGCCTGTGAAGATTCATGTTTAGAATGTATTAAAGAGTGTAAGAAAATTGTTTAATAATATCTATATTATTTAGTTAATAAACTTGGATTGATCTTTGGTTTTAGGTCAGCCCAAGCTTAAAAGTCTTCCTCATAACAACAGCATCAGTCAATTGCATTATTCGACAGCGCTTAATTAGACCGTTGTTCAAATAGGCTAATTATGAGAGCATTAAAATCAACTAAAACTTTAATAATGCTCAGTGGTTTATGCCCTCCCTTTCTACCTTAAAAAATAGCAAAAATGTTACTCCTACATTCGCTGATCTAATGATAAACGATCAGCAAGATAGTCACTTGCGTACCAATCAAAAGTCGTTAATTTAGGAGTGTTCAAAATGTCTATACTTCATCGCATTAATATCACCATACTTTTAGTCGCCATTCTCACTGGGTGTGGCTCCCTCCCTGAAGAGATTATGCACCCTATTGAGCCACCAGCCATTCAGTCAACAAGTACATTATCCGAATTGACTGACACTTATCGGCTTGAACAATCAAAACAGCCTACAAAAGGTACTAGTTCGGTTCTGATGCAAGAAACTGGCTGGGACGCTTTGGCTCAGCGATTGGCATTAATTGAAGCAGCTGAACGCAGCATCGATATCCAGTATTACATATGGAATTCAGATGCTTCTGGACACTACCTGGCAAATCGGTTGATAGCGGCTGCAGATCGTGGTGTTCAAATCCGTATAATGCTTGATGATATCAACCTTAACGAGCGAGAGGATCTACTAGCAGCTATTGATTCTCACCCTCAAATAGAGATCCGCATATTCAACCCTATCCCCAGTCGTCGAGGGGTAGTAAAGTGGCTAAATGTATTGGGTGATTTCTCCCGTCTAAACCGTCGTATGCACAATAAGTCATTTACCGTTGACGGTGCTCTGTCTATTGTCGGGGGCCGTAATATCGGCGATGAATATTTTGACCTTTCTGATGATATAAATTTCCGTGACCGCGATGCACTGGTAATGGGCTCTGTGGTAACCTTTATTCAAACTAGCTTTGCAGAATATTGGAACAGTCGCTGGTCCTACCCTGTCAAGTTACTAGGAGGTAAACCCACATCAGAATTGGCGGTGTTAGATAAGGTAGCTGCTCCTCGATACAAGCGTTACCCCGCTTTACCAGAAGGAAATAAGGTAGCACATCAATTCTTAAAGGAATTGATGAATGAGATGACTTGGGTTCGAGCACGTTTTATTGCTGACAGACCAGTACCTGTCGATGAAAATAACACTAGCGAACCAAAGAATACTGCCAGATTATTAGCCAAATTAGCTCGTCAATCTGAACAAAAAATCTTGTTGGAATCTGCCTATCTAATATTTGATGATCGTCAATTAGAAGCTTTGCAGAAATTGACTAACAAAGGGGTTCAGATAAAAGCATTGACCAATTCAATGGCCTCTAATGATCTAATCACTAATCATTCTGGATACGCTGGTCGACGTCGAGACATGCTTGAGCAAGGTATTCAGTTGTTTGAGTTGAAACCAGATACGAGTCTTTGTGAAGAGTCGACTAGAGACTTGTCCAAATGCGCACCGGCGACTGCTTATGGTCTTCATGCAAAGTCTATTGTTTTTGACAGACGAGTGGCGGTTATCGGCTCTTTTAACTTCAACTTACGTTCAACCTACCTCAATACTGAGTCCCTTCTAGTAATCGAAAGTCATCAGGTTGCTGAAAATCTTGCTGATGATATAGAGTTGGCGATGAACGAAAGTAATAGCTGGCGCCTGAACTTACTGGAAGGAAAAATCCATTGGTATTCAGGTAAAAAAATCTGGGAAAACGAGCCAGAAACTGAGCTATCTGAACGAATGAAATCACGATTTTTACAATTATTGCCGATAGAAAAGTACTTGTGAAGCGAGAAAGTAACTCATGTTATTGTTAGGTTTACTACATTGTTACATCAAGCTATTTACAATTCAAAACAAAATCAGGTGGAATATATTTTTTAATATCCTATCATCAAATTGAGTACCAACAAAAAGGGTCAATAATATTTCTATGAAAACTATTTTTACTGTAGTCCTTAAAATATTATTTTTAATTTATACATTACCGATTCATGCAGAGGTTACTGCAATATTGGCGGATAGTGAAAAAGAATACTTGAAGCAGAATAATATATTAACCTATGTATCTGATCCAAATTGGTTACCTTATGAAGGATACAATAGTGAGTATAAACATATAGGCATTATCCCTGAAATAATTCAACTCTTAAAAAGTAATGTCAATACTGAAGTAAATCTACGCATAAAAACCTTAAAAAGTGATAGTTGGCAGGGCTCCCTTAAATTAGCTATGTCACAAAAAGTAGACATATTAACAAGTGACCCCCTTGATCCTGCCTTACAAAAGCAATTTACTCCTAGCGATACATACCTAACTAGTCCTGTAGTTATTATTATGACAAATAACAATAACTACATTCCTGAACTTAGTTACATCAAAAACAGAAAAATTGCAGTAATCGAAAGCTACGGGTATGTTAAAAAATTAGTGAAAAAATACCCTAAGGTAAATTTTTTGTATGTCAAAAGTATTAAAGAAGGCTTGTTAGGCGTTTCAGAGAAAAAATATGATGCCTTTTTGGCTTCTGCTACCGCAGCCACTTACAATATTTCTCAAAATGGGCTTAATAATCTATCTATTGTTGGAAGTACATCCGTCAATATGGAGGTTTCTTTTTTCGTAAAGAAAAATAATGTACTTTTACTGAGTATTTTAAATAAATTAATACATAACCTAGCGAACAAAGACGTTAATAAGATAATGAGCAAGTGGTCGGTTGTAGAGTTTACACAAAAAACAGATTATGAATTAATCATCAAATTAGGAAGCTTTTTTTTATTAGTCTTAATAATTACTATTACGTGGAGCCATCAACTTAAAAAATCTAAAAAGGAAATTAGTAAACTAAACAAGCAATTATCAGATAAGGTAACTGAACTGGAAACCTTATCTATAACAGATTCGATGACAGGGCTTTACAATAGAAGGCATTTTGAGAAGGTATTTGTTGATGAATTTAATAGAGCAAAAAGAAATAATTATAGACTTGTTTTTGCTATGCTTGATGTCGACCATTTTAAACAATACAACGATACCTATGGGCATGATAATGGAGACAAAGTCCTTATTAAAATTGCTGAAATCATGCAAAAATCAACTCAAAGAGCAAATGAATTCGCGTTTAGAATTGGCGGTGAAGAGTTTTGTATTATCACAAGTGATATGGATGATGAAGTTGCTTTTTCATTTATTGATAAACTTAGATTGTCGATATTCGATGCGAAAATTGAACACTCTGGAAATTCAGCATCAGATTACGTAACGGCTTCTTTCGGTGTAATACTTATAGATAATATGGAAAACTTAACTACTGAGATTATATATAAAACGGCTGATAACGCTTTATATAAGGCAAAAGAATTGGGTAGAAACAAAATTAATTTAACATCAATATAACTAGAATAAAACCTAAGTAAACTAATATATAGATTACTTAGTTAGCATTGTAGTGCTCTGCTTTAACGGGCTAAAACCAATAGGCTAAAGCGTCATAATTGATAGTTTAACTGCCTAATATTTACTGAGTTCTATAATTGCACAAATCTACTGGGCTAAGGTTGTATTGTATGTTGAAGAGGCATGTCTGATTAAGTTAAAAAGAGGGGATTCTTCATGTGCTAAACATTAAGTTAAAACAAATCCACATCCCCACCTTCAATCTCAGATTTTTTAGCTACTCCTTGACTCAACATATCTTCAAAAAAAGTAATTTGATTTTTACCCTGATTTTTACTTTCATATAAGGCTTGATCTGCATAATCTATAGAAGTTACATGGAATGTTTCTCGCCTAAATTCAACTACGCCAATACTAACAGTTACCCTATCAACACTCGGAAAACTATAGTCCTCCACCTTACGCCTGAAACGTTCCAGTATTTGAATGCACTCTGTTTGGTTATCAGCGCTCAATAGAATAACAAATTCTTCTCCTCCAAAGCGGAATTGCAGATCTTCGTATCTGAAGCTGGAACTAATAATTTGCGCTAAATGTATTAATATTTCATCACCATAAAGGTGTCCAAACTCATCGTTTACGAGTTTAAAGTTATCAATATCGATAATCGCTAGCCAAAAAGTATTTTTCTTTTTAACTATTTGTTGATTCTTTGTCCTTCTTTCATTTTCTACTTTATCGTATTCCTGAGGAAAAGCGTTAAAGACTGATGAAATAGCAGAATCAAATGTTTTTCTATTGGCAAGCCCGGTTAATTCATCGGTTTGTGATTCATTTAACAATGTTATAAAATTGTTATAAATACTAAGAATACCAGAAAGAATATAAGACTGAACTTTCTCTATTTTTTCTGGTAAATTAATCACTAAGAACTGTTCACTTTTTCTATCGTGATGAAGTAAGCGAATTAATGAATAACCTAATTTAGTTTTTAGGTTGTACTCTTCCAGAGAAGATTCATTCATGTACTCAAACGTGTTTTTTAAGGCGTCATCTATCAAAACAGTGTTGTCATTAACAACGCAATGATTTTTTTCAAGAGAGATGTGCAATATAATATCTCCCCTCTTATTAATTGAAATTATTTTTGTTTTCGAGCAACTCATCATCCCATTAACGCTTTTTAACAGACTGAAAGCCAATAGTTCAGCATCACGCTGAGAGGTGAAATTTGCTATATGGTCGACAAGAGTATTAGGTTGATACATCTAGAGACTGCTTTTAGTTATTGGTAAGTAAATGAGAACTTCTGTAAAACTTATAAATGTCGATATTAATTATCGTCAAAGAAACGTTGTAATACAAGAATACGATTTTATAAGCCTCCAAATTCTGAGAAGTAGCTGGATATTGGGATATAAAGTTCTTTATAGTTAAATGAACTTCCCAGATTTCACTAGACAGTTTGTAGTTCAGAAAAATACGCTCCACAAATTCAGCAGGTGAAACACCGCCTGTATGTGAGTGACGCTTTTTAGGATTGTAAAACCTTTATATGAAATTAAATATCTCAGCTTTCGCATCATTACGTGTTGAGTATATATTCCTTTTAATTATGCGTTTTTTAATCATTATTTTTTGCCCTATGCTTTTCTCTTGTTTCTGAAAAATCAACTCTAAAAGCACTGACATGGGAAAGTGGAAAGTGCAGTAAGAGTAGAAATCAAAATAATGAATTCAAACGCTTTCATTAATCCTTTTGTGTAATTAAAAAGCCAATATTGAAGCAAGGCAGCCAGAAAATATTAATTCGAATATAGGTGCCCCTTGTTTGTTGATTCTTGCAAAAAATGCTGTTATCAAACACCACTAGAAGCTCTACATGATAAGAAGTTAATTTGAGCTAAACGAATAAAGATCCCTAAAATCAAATAACGATCAGCCCTACTGCACTAATTATTAACACCTTCTCGATCGACAATAGTCATGATAGTTCCGGTCATTGTCGCTATTAGCTTTTTCTGTTCTCCCGTAAATGCAAACAACTCGCCTTCAGCTACGCTTATTGTTCTTCCTGATTTTTTTACTGTACCTATTGCTATAAATTTATCCCCTTTTGCAGGGGATAATAAATTTACCTTAAATTCAATAGTTAATACCTCTGAGTCTTTTGCCATTAATGAAAAGGCTGCATAACCACAAGCACTATCTAATACTGTTGAAACTATGCCCGCATGAATAAAACCATGTTGCTGAGTTAAACTTGGCAAATGTATGAACTCAATTTCAACTTGACCCGGTTTTACAGAGATAATTGAAGCATTCACAGTTTTCATAACTTCTTGACGGTTAAAGTTGTCTCTCACCTTACTTTCAAAAGCATTATCTCTTGGTATAAATTTGTCCATGGAATTCACCTTAAATAGTCTTAGTTATTAAAATAGATATAATTATCAGTAAAATACAATCATATAACTTCCTGATAACATACTTAACCGCATTAAATTCAAACATTAAATTTTATTAAAAAAATAATGATACACTTTGGATTCCTAAATTATCTTTTCCGTGAAAATAAACCGTGTGACTAACTTAACCGTTTTAGCGCTTGCTGATAGCCACTAGCTAATTGAGTAATCAACTGGGCGATGGTTAATTGTTCGGTGATCGCGCTAATACCATGGCCAGCAGACCAAATGTTTTTCCAAGGTTTTGCGGTTACTTCATCATCTTTGACATGATCATCGAGACTGGTTTCGGTGCCAATATCAAAAACATCGGGCTTGGGTAAATTATTAAGATCATACCCTGCGTTTTCGATACTTTGTTTAAGGAAGCTTGCCGGAACACCTGAAATAGCATCAGTGTAGACGATGTCGACGGCAGAGCTGTCAATAATCATCTGCTTGTAATCAGGATTAATCGGGCATTCGGTGGTGGCTAAAAAACGCGTCCCCATCGAGACCAAATCAGCACCTAAACAACGCACTGCGGCAATTTCTTCACCAGTTGAAATACCGCCAGCCAAAATAATAGTTTTATCAAAAAAACTACGTAGTTCTTGCACTAATGCAAACGGATGCGTAGTACCAGCATGCCCGCCAGCGCCAGCGCAAACACCAATTAATCCATCGACCCCAGCTTGCATGGCTTTTCTACCGTGTTTGGCATTAGTCACATCATGAAATACTACGCCACCGTATGAGTGTACCGCGTCAACCACCGACTCGACCGCACCTAAGGAAGTAATTAACAATGGCACTTGATGTTTCACTAAAATAGCTAAATCAGCTTCAACCCGTGGGTTAGTTTTGTGAATAATAATATTCACTCCAAAAGGAGCAGCTTGTTTACTGCTGCTTGCTTCAAAATCACTCAAAGCCTGCTTAATTTCAACAACCCATTGTTCAAAGCCTTCGGTAGTGCGCTGATTTGCTGCAGGAAAAGTACCGATAACACCTGCCTTACAGTTTTCTATGACCATTCGTGGGTTAGAAGCCAAAAACATTGGTGCAGAAATAACAGGTAATGATAATCTCCCTATAAATTGTTGTGGTAATGCCATCATTAATTCCTTTGAAAAGTGCCGTTCTATTTTTTGATATCACCATTGTAGAGAACTGCGTAACAAGATAACATTGGCTAAAATGACAATTAAATGGGGATAACAGACATAATGACAACATCAGTGGTAAATTGTGCAGTTGTAGCGATCGATGGCTGTTATGGTTCTAGCCTTCATGGCTTAGTCGACGTGTTTGTAGTAGCCAATGCCCATTTAAAAAAGGAGTTTGGCCATAAGCATAAATTGTTTCAGTGGCAGTTTTTTACTAGCGAACAACAAACGATTGAAACGAGTAATGGTTTGTCGATGACGCATACACTAGCAGAAAAAAGCGAACAGCATTTTGATGTGATTTACATACCAGGATTTTGGTATCAAAGCGCGATGCACTTTAATAAAAAACTTAATAGTCTCAGCCCATTATATCAATGGCTAATAAAGCAACATGCTCAGGGTTCGATCATCTGCGCCAATTGCACTGCTACTTTTTTGTTAGCCCAAACAGGACTATTAAATAACAAAGTAAGCACCACAGTATGGTGGATTGAACACTTATTTAAGCAGCGTTATCCAACCATAGATCTTAAGATGCGCGAACTCATTGTTGAACAAAACAACCTAATTAGCGCCAGCGCAGCAACCTCTCATTTTCAACTTGGCTTGCACTTAATCACTAAATTCGTACCGAAAACGATCATTCAACAAGTAGCCAAAACCATGCTTATTGATACACGAAAAACGAATATGTCGATGGAGCTAATGCTCAACCTAATTACGGAGCATGATGATCCTATGGTGCAACAGGCACAAAACTGGATTAGTAAGAACCTCTCCAATCCCTTTAGTATCACAACCCTAGCGAGTGAGTTGGCGGTTAGTGAGCGCACCTTAACTCGGCATTTTAAAGACGCATTGGCGATCTCACCAATTAAATTTGTGCAACGTCAGCGGATCAACACGGCTAAATACCTGCTTGAATCTAGTGACCTAAGCCTAGAAGCGATTATCGATAATATTGGTTACAAAGACAAAAGTGCCTTTTCGACGTTATTCAATGCCCAAACGGGCCTACCGCCGATGAGTTATCGACGCCAATTTAGACAACGATAGGAATGCCAAAGGTGGTGAGCTTGGGCATTTTATTTATGCAGTAGAAAACAAACTTATTCCAGATAATTCGTACTTATACCCGTTATCATTCAAAGTGCGTGATTTCAGTGGGAATTAAAACCCATCGAAGAAGGGCTTGAGCAATATCACTTCATCGTTGCTGTGATTTATAAGGGAATAACCATTATTACATCACAGCGCCTTGAATTGAAATCGCTCAAGCACTCTGAAACCTGCATCTTGAATGGTAACGGGTATAGTTGTCGCGTGGGACAAAGGTAATGTAATTTTTGCGTGAGATAAACGTTATAACAAGCAGTCTCCCACAAAGTGTGCTATTTTCCGATATTCTTCGAATGACACCTTAAATAATTCAAAGTTGTGCTTGAATTGATGGTAATTATTGCCTGTATTTGTTGATATAGTAGACATTTATGCTATATCAGGTTAATAATATGATTATGATATATTTGCTGACTGCGCATCGAATGCTCTGCCGTACAATGTAACTTAACACTATATTGTATATAAACCCGTTCCACTTGAAGATGCTCGTTTCAGGAAGTCTGAGCGACTCATAATCAAGGCATATTTTTTATTAAGGGTTATTCCCCTTAAAAAGAAATGTAACGCAGAGTATATTTTGCTCAGCCTTCCCCAAGGGCTGGTTTAGAAAGGCTTTATGCTTCGTTATTGATTTTGAGAAGGGAGAACCATTATCTTCAATCAATGCCTTGCCTAAAGTTATTTCTAATTCCAGCTGAATCATGCATCTTCAAGTGGAACGGGTATAGACCCCTACTAAGAGTAAAAGGTTTAAAATGATTAAATGGTTATTAACATTACTATTACCTTTGGTTGCTGCCTCACATATTTTAGCGAGTGACGTTAATGTAAACTCGTTAAAAGCAACATTAATAGAGCTTCCACTAAATGATGCGTCGCGAATTGAGCCATTAGTTGAATTAGCAAACTTTTATCTTTATCTCAATCCAATAAAAACAGTACATTATGCGACACAGGCATTAGTCCTTTCTAAACGTCATAATAATATTTTCAATAAAGCAAAAACTTTACGTTTACTTGGACAAGCTGAAATGTATCAAGGCTTAAACCAAGAAGCTTTTGCTCATTTGAACCAAGCAATTGATAGCGCAAATGCTAGCAAGAGCTTTCATTTAATATCTGTTGCAAATAGAGCCATGGGCGTATTTTACGAACTTCTTATTGATCATGAAAATGCAATGAAATACTACATTGAAGCATTAAGATTTGCTAAATTAGGCGATAAAAAAGAAGATTTAGCGATGGTTTTTAATAACCTAGGCAATGTACTGAACTCTCAAAATGATTATGTAAATGCTGCTAAGTATTTTGAACAATCAATAGACATTAATACAGAACTCAATGACATTGAAATGAAAATGAATGCTTCTGTTGGCTTAAGTGTATCCTTGTTAAAGTCGGGGAAATTGCTCGAAGCACAAAGTTTACTAGAAAAAGTTATAAGAAAACCGTCTCTTATCAGTGACTTTACCTTTAGTGAAGCATCGGTCAATTTGGCACATGTGTATAAGCTATCAAAAGAGTTTTCCTCAGCTAAGTCCCTCTATAAATTTGTTATCAACGATGAAAAGGGCAGCGCTTATCCACCTGCTGTTGCCGCAGCATATTTAGGCTTAGCTGAAATTTTGATTCAAACGAACCAGATAAAAGAAGCCGTTGATATTTACCAAAAGGGCATTATTGAAGTGAAAGGTAAGATATCAGTAGAAAGTGAAATGGCGCTGTATGAGAATTTAGCCAAATTAGAGTTAAGTCAGGGAAATTTTGAAGCCGCCGCAACAACTCAATCAGAATACATTGAGAGAAGAAATCAAATTCAACCTTTAATGCAAGAAGGCATTGTTCAAAGATTAGAAAACCAATTGCAAATGGAACGAGACTACATAAAACTGCAAGATGAATTACTTATTAGTGAACGAGAATCTCGACACTCTTCCTTATACTTATTTGCTGTTATTATAGTTTCACTGATCAGTTTAGTTTTATTCCTCATATTGATGCTAAGGAAACAAGTGATCTCTCGTTTAGAAGCCACCAACAAAACATTAAAAAAAGCTTCTGAAACCGATCCTTTAACTGGTATTGGAAATCGACGTTTTCTTGAAAATAAAATCAACGTATTTAAAGGGCAAAATATTAAAATGGCCTTCTTATTGCTTGATATCGACCACTTTAAAGATATTAATGACAATTTTGGTCACGATGCCGGTGACGAGATCCTAGTAGCAATTGCAGATACGATTAAAAGACTCTGTCGCAAGGATGACCTACTTGCCCGTATAGGTGGAGAAGAATTTGTTATTTTGAATATGAACAGCAATGAAGAGTCTGCATATTTATTTGCTGAAAGAGTAAGAGCTTGTGTTGAAGGTCTGGCAAGATCCTTTGAAGCAACAGTCACAACAAGTATCGGTGTTGCTTTAGGCAATATGAAAAAAGCTAGTTATGATGACCTGTACAAACAAGCTGATATTGCACTTTACTTAGCTAAAGACCAAGGACGTAATAAAGTACTATTGTACTCAAAACAAAATGCCATCAGAATAATTAAATAAAAATTTATTATGGTGTTCCCGCTTTTAAATAAAGATAAAACTGCGCAATGATTTACTTTCATCTCAAATAAAACAACAATGTTGATCTATAATAAGTAGGCTCTGCTTTCGACTATTGTTGCTACTTTACGAAAGCCTTATATAAAGGGATAGAAAGAAATTTAACATTCAAGTAATAAATTCTTTGTATGCCAATACTAGTAGGTTAGTAGCAAATTTAATTGAGACGACAATAGCTTTCTGCAACAGAGCCAATAAGTATTACATAGGACAAGTAAACTTATATACTTAGCTGTTAAGGAAGTCGCTTGGAGTATTGTGCATTTGAAAAAACATGGTATCTCTTTTTTTAACAAACTATTCATTGTTGTAACGTCTTTTGCACTTTACTCACAAAGCACTGTGCTCTCTTCTCAACCTTCCCTCCTTAATAATGATATAAAACTAGGCATGTCTAATGCGCTATCAGGCCCAGCAAAAAACCTTGGACAAGATTTAAAACAAGGTTCACTCGTTTATTTCAATAATTTAAATAAAAATGGTGGTGTTCACGGTAAAAAAATAAGACTCATTAGCTTAGATGATGGTTATGAGCCTGAGAACACAGTAGGAAATACTAGAAAACTCATAGAAGATGAACAGGTTCTGGCATTATTTGGGTATGTAGGCACACCAACTACTTATGCTATTTTGCCCATATTAAACAAAAGTAAAATTCCCTACTTAATGCCCTTTACAGGTGCTGATTTTTTACGCAGTCCCGTGGTAAGTAATATTTACAATTTACGTGCAAGTTATTACCAAGAAGTACAAGCACAAGTAAGTTATTTAGTGAAGAAACTTGCTTTAAAAAATATAGCGATAGTGATACAAGCAGATGAGTTTGGCTTAAGTGCACAGCGAGACATAATAAAAGTTTTAAAACAGTATAAGATGAAACCTATTATCAGTGCTCGCTTTAAACGAAATAGTAATGATATTGAGCAAGCGTTAGCTAAATTAAAAACAAAACCAATAGACGCGGTAATTTTTGTCGGTACTTATCAACCTTTCAGTAATTTAATTAACTTGGCTTACCAACAAGACATCAAACCTCTATTTACCAGCTTATCCTTCATCGGTAGCCAAAGTGCTTTTGCACACTTAAAGTACCCAAGTAAAGTCATTATAAGTGAAGTTATGCCTGATCCAAACTTATGCGAATGGCAACTTTGTAAAAATTTCTTAATTGATATGGATAAAGCGGGTATAAAAAAAGTTAATAGAATACATTTAGAAGGCTATCTCAATGCCTTTGTTTTTGCTCAAGTAGCAAAAATGTGCCCCGCTGAATTAACTCAAAAATGCTTGTTAGAAAAGTTTGAGACTTTTTCTTTTAACGATCATACGTTAACTATCAATTTCAGCGCTGATAACCATCAAGGCTTACAGCAAGTATATTTTTCATTTAGTGATGTAGTAAAAAATAATCGGGACTAATGATTACATGTACTAACGAAATAAAAGCAACAAAAGAAACCTCCTAAGTTATATTTTCTATGTGGCTGTTGCTCATGCGGTAGATGAAAAACCTGCACAATTAATATTCATTTAACTAATAAAAGAAATATAACAACCAAGAAGCCTATCTACTACTCCATGAAAAGGTTCATATGTTAAATTTGTCCTATTTACTGGAATTATATTTAAGGAATAAATACAAAAAATGCTAACTAAATCAATAAAAAGATTAACTATAGTACTATTCAGTTTAGGGTTATTCGCTTGTGATAGTACAGAGCAACCGCAAGTTGATTTAACAAAATTACCAGATGATATCAGTTATACCGGGGATGGCTTACTTAAGGAGAATTTAGAAGCTATTAGACTGGCTTATAACCTTCCTGCTTTGGCAGGGATGCTTATCAAGGGCGATGAAATACTTGAAATGGAATTACTTAAGCCCTTCTTCGATGGGTTTAAAAGCCATTTATGAAGCGTTATTAAATTAAAGAATTTAACAACCATTCTATCAATTTAATGCCTTGCTTTAATGGCTTTTAATTCCCACTGAAATCATGCACTTTGAATGATACGGATATAAATGTATTTTTATCATTAAAAACTATCAGTTGCGTAATTTTACCTCTATATTTAAATAAAAGTATTGGGCTCATAACAAAACTCAACCGCGCTTCAACATAATAAGATTTCACCAATAAAAGTAGCAATATAATTACCCAAAAAATTCTACACCTAGAGGCTATATGGCTAGAAATAACCAGGCAGATAAAAAGTCACAACTAAATCAGTTATTAAATGGTATGGATAAGCCTGTTGCTGATAGTTTTACTCATACACAACGTAAAGCTTTGCAAAAAAGCATTAATGCTCAAGGTTGGCGTAAACACAATGTAGATATTAGGCCCACGTTAGCACTTCCCTTCCTACCTTGGAGTTTTTATATCGTTTTTCTTGTCGGCATAAATAAAAGAGGACTTTTACCGGTTGAACGTTTTATGGCAGCAATAATGTTTTTGCTGATTATCTTTCTAATTGGGCTGTTTATTATTGGTTGTTCTTTTGTACTTATCTATTTACTGAAATCATGGTTAGGAATTGATTTATTTCCAAACGAATCCTTAGGTATTTGGGATGAATTCAAAAGTTATTTTTAATTGTAATAATTCAATCTAGCGGATTGTTCAGTAGAGGCGCCAGGGTGTTATGAATTTTTTCACTAAAAGCTTACGTATCCGAACGGTTTTAACAATAGTAATAATCATGGCAATAATTATTACTATTTTGATTATTATCATACCTAATACAGTAAAAAATCAGACTGAAAAAGCCTCGATCAATACAGCGATTGCTTCTTTAGAGCAATTTAAATTATTACGTGCTTATTACACTGATAACATCGTGAAGAAAGTATTACTAAATAGCGATATAACAACATCTCACAATCACATTAACACGCAAAATAAAATCCCCTTACCTGCAACAATGATTCATGATTTAAGTAAATTATATGAAAAAAAAGGAACAACCTTTAGTTTATATAGTGCCTATCCTTTTCCTAATAGGGAAAATCGCCAACTAGATGATTTTCAATCAAAGGCGTGGCGTGATTTACAGAAAAACCCTGATAAAATCGTAAAAAGAATAGTCTCTAATAATGAACAAGTAATGCTACGAGTAGCTATATCAGATCCGATGCAGGTACAGACCTGTGTTGAATGTCATAATAACCACCCCTTAACGCCTAAAAATGATTGGCAATTAGGCGATGTTCGCGGAGTGTTAGAAACAAAACTCGATATTACCCCCCAATTAGAGTTAGCCAACATCTTAAGTATGTATATTATTATTGGCATCGTTTTAGCTGCGCTTATTTTAATTATAATTTCTTTCTTATTAATTAGTCGATTAACAAGATTATTTAGTGATGTATCAGAGAGTATGATCCGTATAGGTAAAGGAGATTATGAAGCTGAATTAACATACCATTCAGACACAGCTGAATTTAAACAAATGGCAATTGCCTTTTCATTATTTAAATCAACGTTATTAGAAAGAGAAGCTTTAGAAAAACAAAAACAATTATTTGAAACAGAAAAAATCACGTCATTGGGCCAAATGATGGCAACAATTATCCATGATGTAAATACTCCCTTAGGTGTTAGTCATACTACGGTTAGTTGTATTCAAGACGGGATAAATGAAATAAAAGCTCAGCTATCATCTAGTAATTTAACCAAAACCGATTTAGATACCTTTGTTTCACTTTGTGATAACTCATCAGAGATATTACTCCGTAACTTGACCAACGCCATAGAATTACTAATAAGTTTTAAACAAATAACTGTTGATCAAGTCAGTGAAAAAGCAAGAAAAATAAATATTTCTGAATATTTTGAAAGGGTTATTCATAGTCTTCAACCTAAAACTGTAAAAGCAGGAGCTACTATTCATTTTGAGTGTAGCCAAAATTGTCACATTTATACTTACCCTGGGGCTCTAGCTCAGGTAATCACTAACCTTATTAGCAATTCAATTATTCATGGTTTTGACGAACGTTCAGGAGGTAATATTTATATTACTGTAACGAGTGAAAATAACGATGATATATACTTTAAGTATAGTGATGACGGTGTAGGCATAACAAAAGAAAACTTACCAAAAGCAATGAATATATTTTTCACCACCAAACAAAATCAAGGGGGTAGCGGCCTTGGATTAAATATTATTAAAAACATTGTGACGAAAAAATTACATGGTTCAATAGAAATAAGCAGTACACTTGGCGAGGGCGTTAGTTTTAACATTCGCTTTCCAAGATTAAATAATCAGGAATCTAATGATGATAGTAATTACTAATAATCATAATGATAAGAGCCAATTTTAAACGAAGTAAAAAACTAACTAATCAAATACCTTTATGTAGTATTATCTTATTGATATTATTTACTTTAGTAAAAGCATTATGTTCTGAAGCTTAAGTAGTTATACTTAAATCATTAAAAATAATAAATAACAACGAAAACCCACTAACGAAGTTAAAATGAAAATAAAACGCAAAACTCTTTTTTGGAAATTATACCCCTCCTTTTTAATTATATTATTTATCTCATTACTCGCCATTGTAATGATTGCTCTTTGGTCATTTAAGTCGTTCTATTATCAAGAGCGTGCTGTCGACTTAGAAATAAGAGCAAAAATATTAACGCCTGAGTTTTCTCGACTTATTCAAGCTCAATATTTTGAAGAAGTTCAAAAAGAATCTCAAAAGCTTGGTGACGAATCATCAACACGAATTACGATAATTTTACCTTCAGGAAAGATTATTGGGGATAATAAAAAAGATCCCGCTATAATGGACAATCATAGAAATCGTCCTGAAATTGCACAAGCAATATTGTCTGGAAAAGGCTTATCAATAAGGTATGGTCACACTCTCGCAATAGACTCAATGTACTTTGCAATGCCTATAATGGCACAAGATACTATAATTGGCGTAATGAGAACATCGACCCCTTTATATACGCTACAAAACGCCTTGTGGAGTATTTATTATAAGGTATCGCTAGGCTTTTTTATTCTCATTATTATTACAGCATTTGCGAGCTGGTGGATGTCTAAAGCGTTAGTGAGACCTCTGGAAATAATAAAAGTACAAGCTCAGCAATTAGCTAAAGGCGACTTTTCCAGCCGCGTGCAATTAAGTTCAAATGACTCGCTTGAATCGGAACAATTAGGTCAAGCATTTAACGAAATTGCCATTCAGTTAAATCAACGTATTGAAACTATCCTTAACCAAAGAAACGAACAAGAAGCGGTATTTTCTAGCATGGTTGAAGGAGTTGTTGCCGTTGACAGCAGCGAAAATATTCTACGTATTAACCAAGCAGCCTATAATATTTTAAAAATTTCGGAAAAAAACATTGAAGGTGTAAAGTTAAAAAATGTTATAGAAAATACTGAATTGCACAATCTTATTTTATTTGCCCTGCAACAAAATACGCCTGTAGGACAAGAAATCATTATTCATAATGATGCTGAGCATGAACAGGTATTATTTGCCCAATCAGCGCCTTTACTTGATGTACATAAAAACAAGTGTGGCACCCTAGTAGTATTTAATGACATAACTAAACTAAAAGAATTTGAATTACAAAGAAAAGAATTTGTAGCCAATGTATCGCACGAACTTAGAACCCCGCTTACAGCTATTCAGGGACTTTCTGAAACGTTAATAGAATTTCCTGACCTAGTTCAAGACAAAAGAGCTTATTTCATTGATGTTATACATACACACTCTATTCGCTTAGAAAGCATTATAGAAAATTTGTTAACCTTATCTAAAATAGAAAAAGAAACTGAAATTGATGAAATTGACTTGGTAAATGAGTCGATTACTTTAGCGTTAAGTAACGCTATTTTTCTGTGTAAAGACAAAGCGCTAAAAAGAAACATCGACATTATATTAAACAATGCTGAAGACATAACCTTTAAGCATAACTCTTCATTAATCGAACAAGCGATTATCAACCTTCTAAACAACGCGATTAAATACAGTAATGGCAACAGTGAAATAAAAATTACGGTTGTTAAGCAAAATAATGACATTGAAATAAGCGTTGCAGACCAAGGTAGTGGCATTCCAGAAGAACATTTATCCCGGTTATTTGAACGCTTTTATCGCGTAGATAAGGCACGTAGTAGACAGCTTGGTGGAACAGGGTTAGGTTTATCTATTGTCAAACATATTGCACTAGCTCACAAAGGCACGGTAACGGTGAGCAGTGAAATAGATAAAGGCAGTATTTTTTCGTTAATATTACCGTTAGAAAGTTAAAATAAGTTACATTAACTCATTTCAAGATTTAAATTTTAAGGTGTATACATATGCTCTATCAGTTAGGCGAACTTATTCCAGATATTTCAAAAAGCAGTTTCATAGCACCAAATGCCAGTGTCATAGGAAATGTAGTGTTATGTGACAATGCCAGCATTTGGTTTAATGTGGTAATCCGAGCAGATTTGGCACAAGTTAAGATAGGTAAAAATTCGAATGTTCAAGACGGGTCTATTTTACATGTTGATGAAGGTTTTCCCATTACCATAGCTCAAAATGTAACTATTGGTCATAAAGTGATGTTACACGGTTGTTCTATAGATGAAGGCAGTTTAATTGGCATGAATGCCGTGGTATTAAATGGTGCCAAAATTGGCAAAAATTGTTTAGTTGGAGCTAATGCTTTAGTCACTGAAAACATGATTGTTCCAGACGGTAGTTTAGTGTTAGGTTCGCCAGCAAAAGTAATTAAACAACTCGATGATAAAGCCAAAATAATGATCGCAGAAGGCGCGGCACATTATGTTCACAGTAATCATCAATACAAGACTGAGTTAAAAAAAATAGATTAGTTTTGTCTCAATAAGCAACTATTAAAGCTATTATCATAATTTATCGGTTATCTAACTTGAATTTAAAAGTGCAACATAGATTAACTGATACCATTTCGTATAAAGAAGTGACCACTTAGAACGACATGGGAGACATTAGAACAAACAAAATATATGAGGATATAGTATATTTCTACATCAAACAAATTTTGTGCTGTTATCATCGTGCCCATGCGTTCCCAAAGGGCGAGTTTAAAAGCTTATATGCTGCGTTATTGATTTTGATAAGGGAGTAACCATTCCCTGCAATCAATGCCTTGCCTTTAAATTCTCGCTAAGCGATCACTTTCTTATACGGATTGATATAATGTACTGAATAGATAAATATTTATAACCAGCTATGACTATGCTTGGGTACAATTCAATTGGTATAGCCAATGATTGATTAGCACTTTCGGCTTAATCTAAATAGGTACCGCCATGTGTAAATGTAAATTACTAAAAAGTGGCTCATTATAATTTTATAGCAACTATGCAAATAATCATCTAGGATCCTAACTTATATAAAGTTATTATTTTTGAGACATGGAATACTCATCACCTTTTAAGGGGCATTAGTCACGCATGGATACTAGCAGTTTTATTGGTTTACTCTACAATACCGCACTTCTAATTGCTTTAGGTGTTATTTATGATGCCCTGAAACTTGAATCCATCAAGAGTAAAAAGCTACGTGATTTAATCTCTGGATTATTGGTTGGAATACTCGGTCTTGCAGTGATGAACTCTTCATGGGAGATGGCCCCAGGACTATTTTTTGACACCCGATGGGTACTGATCAGCCTTTGTGGTTTGTTTTTTGGCTTGGTGCCAACCTTGATTGCCGGTGCTATGATGGTAAGCTTAAGGCTTCATATAGGAGGGACTGGAGCTTTAGTAGGCTCCTTAGTTGTCATCATCCCCGGTGTTCTTGGTTATTTATTCGCCTATATTTTAAAGTATAAAAACCAGACGCTTGATTGGCTCAAACTTTACGCATTTGGCATGCTAATTGAAATCACGGTATTGGCTTGTATGTTTCTGTTGCCCGCACATGTGCGTTACAAAGTCCTAAACGCAATTATACAGCCCTTAATATTAATTTTCCCTATTTGTACCATGTTAGTAGGTTTGATTCTAAGACGCCAACGTGATCGCCGCCAATCCGAGCGCGATCTAACTAAAAGTCAGAAACTGTTAAGCAGAGAACAAAGCATGATGAGAGGCTTGATTGATTCATTGCCTGATTTAATATCTTTTAAAGATGCTCAAGGGCGTTACCTTGGCTGCAACCAAGCGTTTGAACAATACGCAGGCCTGACAGAGCAACAACTAAAAGGGAAAATGGATCAAGAGCTTATAGGGAACTTTAAACCCTCTGATATGGAGGGGCTTGATGAGCAGGAAATTATTGCCAGTGGTAAAGTTTATAGTCAAGATGAGTGGGTCGTTTATCCTGACGGCGGCAAAGTATTACATGAAACCATTAAGAAAACCTTTGATGGGTTAGATGGTACTCGCTATGGTTTAATGAGCGTCAGTAGAGACATCACCGAGCGCCAAAATCATGAAGAGCAAATTCGACGACTTGCATTTTATGACCCACTAACACAATTACCTAACCGCAGAATGTTTCAAGACAGATTGCAACTTATGGTGACGGCCAATTCTCGTGGCGAACAATTAAACGCACTTTTATTTATCGACCTTGATCACTTTAAAACCCTCAACGACACCCAAGGGCATAATATGGGTGACCGACTATTAATTGCTGTCGCCGCCAGAATGCAAGACAGTCTTAGAGAAGAAGATCTAGTCGCTCGATTAGGAGGGGATGAGTTTGTTGTTATGATTGCCAATCTTGGTGTTGATGAAGTATCTGCTGGCCATGCTGCTGAGGAAATAGCTGAAAAAATACGACTAACCATATGTGAACCATACAAATTATCTATTAAAGAAAATTTAGATGACAAAAACGAAATAATCTTTCATTGCACACCCAGTATTGGTATCAGTATATTCAAATCAAACTTAGCCAATCACGATGAAATTCTAAAACAAGCTGACGTTGCTATGTACCAGGCAAAGGCGGCAGGTAGAAATTCAATTCGCTTCTTTGATCCTGCCATGCAGATTGCCTTAGAAAAAAATGCAACTATTTTAGCTGAACTGCATCAAGCAATAGATAATGGTGAGCTTGAATTGTATTATCAAATACAAGTAGATGAAATCAAAGGTATCCTAGGTGCAGAAGTCTTATTACGCTGGATTCATCCAACACGAGGAATGATTTCACCACTCGATTTCATTCCTTTGGCAGAAGAGAGCGGCTTAATAATCCCAATAGGATTTTGGGTATTAGAGTCAGCTTGTCAGCAACTAAAAGTCTGGCAAAACACCCCAAACCGGGAGAGTTGGCAGATATCGGTTAATGTTAGCGCCTTACAATTTCAACAAAATAACTTTGTTGAACAAGTACAAGATATCATCTCCTCTGAGAACATAAACCCGCACGGTTTAAAATTGGAATTAACCGAAAGCATGGTATTAGAGAATGTTGACATTATTATTGAGAAAATGCAGCAGTTGAATCAGCTCGGCATTGACTTTTCTATGGATGATTTTGGCACAGGGTACTCTTCACTTTCATGTTTGAAACGCTTACCACTGAAACAATTAAAAATAGATCAATCATTTGTACGTGATATCACCACAGATCCGGATGATGCAGCAATCGTACAAACAATTATCAACCTATCAAGTAGCTTAAACTATGATGTTATTGCAGAAGGTGTTGAAACCAACGAGCAGCGTCAATTTTTGTTTAATAATGGCTGTAGTCAATATCAAGGTTATTTGTTTAGCCGTCCCGTGCCTGTTACTGAATTTGAGGACTTAATAAGCTCCAGTTCACTTTTTATTAACTCTTGCTCTACATTAAAAGGTAATAAAGCAGGATAGATGAACGCTGCTCTGACAGGTAAGGTCAAAGCACTACACCCGTAATCATTCAAAATGCTCGGTTCAGAGTGCTTGAGAAAATCTAGTTTGAGGCGCGTCAATTAAATCATGGTTATTCCCTATTTATTTGACGCAACAATAAAGTAGGTTTGCTCAAGCGCCTCTACGATGAGGCTAAAAACAATTTATACATCGTTATTGATTTTGTGAATGGAACAACCATTCTCTGCAAACAACGCCTTGTTTAAATCGTTTTTTTCTCCCACTGAAACCTGCATATTGAATGGTCAACGCCGTTAATTATATCCAGCAAAACTTAGGCAATGAACTTCCCCTCATAACCGGATAAAATAATCATAAGATTCTTTATTATTTAATTTTTGCGATAGGTGTAAACCAAGTTCTCGCAATTGCACTTTGTCGGCATAATTTAAGATCAGCACTTTAAGTTTAGTTAACGCTTGGCCACTCTGGCCAGTTCCGTCCATTGCTAGTACAAAGGTATAGGCATATTGTGCATTCTCAGGGGATAACAGCATTGCTTCTTCAAAAAAAGTAACTGATTTGGAAAGGTTTTTCTGACGAACCAAGTGTAAACCATAGGCATATTTAATGGCTGATGATTTCGGTAAGTTCTTCATCCCCTTAACTAAAGCTGCTTCAGCTTGTTGCGGCTGCTGTTGAATTCGATAGATATCGGCTAAGTTAATAAAGCCTATTTCAAAGTAGGGTTCAACTTTTATTGCTCCTTGAAAAGCTTTTTCAGCAGCTAATAAGTTATTAGTTTCTATCGCTAAACTACCTTGGTTAGCTCTGCCCTCACCGCGCCAGCTGCTAATGTCATTTCCGTTAAATAACTCAAAAAGTGCATTATTAAAAGCTTGCTGATCGTTAGCAGTTACTTTACTAGTTACTAGGCTTCTTGCTGCCGCTACGCGAACAGCTTTATATTTATCTGTTAATAACGGGCTAAGGTGTAAAACTCTAACCGCTGGCGTTAATAATAGCGCAGCACTTGCAGCGCTGAGCCTAAGTAAATTTTCTTGATGCTCTAAATAAGGCTTTAAGATCTCAATGGTAATTATTTGTGTAGTAAAGCTAAGCATTTGTAGTGCACTCGCTCTGCTAATAACATCAAGTGAAGTATCAGCAATAATACTTAAGTGATCTTCAAGCTTAATTGCTTGGCCGATATTTAATGCCATTAACAGCTCTTTACTCTTTAATAACGCTTTTGGCTTACCATGCCATTTTTCTAAGTTTTGACTTGCCCACTGGTTACTTTTATCTTCATGACACTGAGTGCAAGCATTGGGTGTGGCAAATTTTATTGATAAGTCTGGTCTTGGAATTTTAAAGCTGTGATCTCGTCTGTCGTCAACACCCATGTATCTTTTAGTTGGCATATGACAGTTAACACATTGGGCTCCAGTAGAAGCCTCTTGATGTTGGTGGTGAGATTTTGCGTTGTATACTTCTCCGCCATGACACTGCAAACATAATCCATTGCCTTCAATTTTCAATTTCATGGTGTGCTTATCATGACAATCTAAACAATTCACTCCCTTGCCATACATTTTACTTTGTAAAAAAGAGCCATATACATACACTTCTTCTTTTATTTGCCCATCGACAAAATATGTTGGCGCTGAAGGAAACTGTGGCATAAATTGATCTAAAAATGGCGTATTAGCGGTAATGCCATCCGTTAAAGGCGAGCGTAAAGCATGACAGGAAAAACAGTTATCCATAAAGCTATTATCACGTTTGTCACCTTGCCAATGGGCGGTTTTATCTTTTGCACCACGCAACCACTGCCCGGTTGGATGTTGGGCTGAGATTATGTCATTAGCGACATTTCGCGATGTATCTTGCTGTACATGTTCAGACATATCGCCATGACAAGACAAACAACCTACGTTGATATTGTCAAAGCTTGTCTTAAAGCTATTATTACCCGCATTATAATTTCTTTTTAAGCCATCAGAATGACAGTCAGCGCACATACCATTCCAGTTTTGCAACGGTTGACGCCAATGTAACCTGTCTTCTGGTCTTATTTCTTCATGACTGTAGTTATGATACCAACGTTGGCCGCCATCAGCTTTTGCTCTCGCATCCCAAGCAAAGGGTAAAACTTGCAGCTTACCGTTTTCAGTTTCAACTAAATATTGTTGTAAGGGGAAATGACCAAATGTGTACTTGATTGGGTAGTTATCAATTTTACCGTCATAAGAAATTGTCACCTGGTACTGATTATCTTTGATAAAAAAATAGGCTTTTTGGCCATAATGCTCAACATTAACATTATTGAAGTTAGCTAATACTGAGTTTATATTTGGTAAAGCCATCGATTTGGCATGATCCGAGTTCTGCCACGCTTGTACTGTACTGCTATGGCAATTGATACATGCCTGCTCAGTTTGAGCTGCAACAAGCGTATTGTTAGCAAAACTGGTACCTGCGAAATAAAGTATCAAGCTGGTAAGTAAGGTTAATATTACATATTTATTTTTCATCACAATTGAGTTCTCTGCTATTTTTTTCAGTATAACGTTCTTCAATACTTTCTTACACTTAGGTTTATCTAATAATAGGTCTGATAAAAAACAGTAAGCCGACAGGATATTTATCTACCTGTCGGCTAAGTACATGATGTTCAAATTATACCAATTTGATTAAATTATTGCTCACTTGTACTGGCTAAAATAGTCCATGTCTGCGTTGCTCTCAATCCTAATAGCCAGCTATTACTCAATCGAGCGCCTTGCCCTGAAATATTTTTCCTACGCACAACAAGATCACAAATTTAATTAAACTGATATTATTAGAATGAAGCCGCAATCGACAATTGATAACGACGACCCGTTTGTGCATAATCTCTTAATAACTCAGGCGAAATTGCATATTTCTCTGAAACTTCACCGGTTAAGTTAACTCCTTCGAACCTAAGCACTATGTTATCAGTTAAATTATAGCTGGTGGTAAAATCAAACTGGCCATACTCCTTGGTAAAAATAGGGTTAGAGCCTACACCCGAAACTTTAGATAAGAACTCACTACGATAGTTGTACGATACACGTGCACTCCATAAATTAGTTTCATAATAAACGGTAGCATTAACATTATCTTCAGATAAACCAGGAATGCCAAATACATCACCAGTGAGATCATTAACAAATTCTGCGCTGGTATCAACGAAGGTGTAATTTACTGCGGTACCAAAGTTGTTCCAAGGCGCAGGTAAACTTTCAAAGCTATGTTGTAAGTTAAGTTCATAACCCCAAACAGCTCCTCCTTCGCCATTAATTGGTTTATCTGTTTGAAGATTAATTGGCTCACCAGAGTTTGGGTCGAGTACATTTTCTCCATCAACAACTAAGGGCTCTGCAGAAACCGCTGTATAAATAAAGCTATCTACATCTTTATAGAAAATACCGGCTGAAACAAGTGAGGTTTCATTATAATACCACTCTAAATTGGCATCATACTGGGTAGCTCGAAATGGGTCTAAGTCAGGGTTACCTTGCTTAACAAGCAAAATAGACGGGTTTACATCTAATGTTGCAGGTGACAAATCTTCTACCCGAGGACGTGACATGGTTTTAGCTATAGCAAACCGAGCAATAACATCATCGGCTAAATCTAAGGTTATATTCAGCGATGGTAAAACATCCCAATAGGTTATATTTACCGTTTTATCAAATGGGTCTGAAAAAACAACAGTTTCATCCATTGGATCTATAGCAATGACTTCTTTAACTAAACCTGTTGAAGACATGTCTGTTTTTATTACTCTTAAGCCAAAGTTACCTCGTATCGGTAGTGAATCATCATTGCTGAAATTGGCTTGAAGGTAAAAAGCGGTAACATCTTCTTCTAAAGTGGAGGTTGTTGGTGCTACAAAAGCAGAACTAGATAATTCATTAGCACGGTCGACAAAGAAATGATTGTAGCTAACGTCTAAATTGGGTTCTATCCAAGACCGAGGAAATTCGCCCTTAAAACTAGACAGAAAATCAGAGACTGGAAAATCATCAATCGCGTTACCAGGCACATCACTTAGTAAAGTACCACCAAACGCAGCTCCCGCATTTATGCGGCTCTTAAATGCTTTTTTTGTTCGTTTACTAAAGCGTACGCCTGCTTGGAAATTCTCAAAAAAATCGCCGTCTATTAGATAAGTGGCTTCTAACTTAGCCTGAATTTCATCGTCTTTAATATCTCGCTTATCATTATAAGCAACATTTAAAGCGTATTGACTTGGATCAGTTAAATCGGCATCTAAAGTTAAATCCGGTACTAATTCGTTTAACTTAAAATCTAAAGAGGATGATGAAATGGCATCAAAACCAAATCTCACCAAATTACTGGTATACTCTGCATTTGAATAAGAGGTATCAAATTCAAGTGTTACTTTATCACCCTCCCATAATAAGTTAGCGCCAAACACTTGTAAGTCTTCTTTACCATTTGAACGAATGCGATCAAGACGAGGTCTTACGCCATCAGTGATAGTATACGAATCAGCAATATTATTTGCATTTACGGACATTTCACTAAATGCCGCAGTACCGCCACCAGCTAACTGTCTTAATGGTAAATCACTTAAGTTTTGAGTGTTATCAAAGCCCGCATATAACGCATCTACCGACAACATCAAGTTATCTTGAATACTATATTGAAAGGCACTCGTTACATTTAAACGTTCGCGTTGATCATTAAAATGAAATGCACGTAAGTTGCCGGCAATAGTTGCATCGGTAACGTCATCAATATTGTCACCATCTGTATCAAAATTTGATTTTCTATAGGCAATACCATCAGCGCGATCTTCACGTAAACTTCTATCTGAATAAGCAACACCTAAACTAAAACCGATAGTCTCGTCGGCAAAAACATCACTGTATAAAAAAGCCGCCTTAGGATCTGTACTATCAGCAAAATCATCATAGGCAGCAGAAAGAGAAGCCGTGAATACACTTTTCCCTGCATCTAAAGGACGATGAGTTTTCATATCAACCGAACCCGCAACGCCTCCTTCAAGCAGCGTTGCACTAGGGCTTTTATGTACTTCTAAGCCAGAAATCAAGTCAGATTGTAAAACATCAAAACTAAAAGAGCGGCCAATAGAGCCATTATCATTATTCAAGTTAACTTCAGGATTTGCCGACACAACAGTTCGACCGTTTAATGTCACATTGACTAAGTCTGGTCCTAGGCCTCTGATAGATATTTTTCGACCTTCTCCTTTGGCTCGATCAATAGAGACACCACTAATTCTTTGTAATGATTCAGCTAAGTTGGTATCTGGAAACTTACCGATATCTTCGGCATTAACAACATCAACAATGCTATTTGAAAACCTTTTAGCATTAAGGTTAGCCTTTTGACTTCCTCTGATACCTCTGACTTCAATGACCTCTATTTTTTCTGATTCCGCTAGCCCTTGTTCAATATTTTCGGCATATGCATTACTGCCAGCACTGGCCAAAGAAGCAATTATTGCACTCGCTAATGTAGTTTTTTTTATCATCTTATTTTCCATACCTTTATTTATATTTATTTTTATTTCATGGCCATTTGACTTTATTTATCTCTGCCATTAACTCTGTATTTTCTGCAAGTTTTGTTAATACCGTATTTCTGCCAATTACCTTAATGTCATTTTGTACATAAAAAAATAATGTATTTTGATTTATTCCTTATGCAAGCTGTATCATTCCAACACGTCATCAATACGACAACGAAAACCAATAAACTATATATACAAATCACCATAGAACACAAAGAGCATAAGTTGAAACATAAATTAAACAACATAAAACAGCAACTTAACACGAACCACCAAAAACAAGCAAAATCGATGGTATGCATATTACCTATAAAAGTCAATAGCATTATCAACACTAAATATTTGATTGATTTGCTACAACAAACGCTCCTTTACTTTTTCAAAAGGTGATAATGGTTATTTTTATCTGACTCTACCGATTCAACCCTTTAAAGAAATTCCGTGTTCCACATCTTTATAATAAAAGGCTTCCATTAGCTTTTAGGGCGAAAACAAGTTAAATAAATACTGTGAGCACAATTAAATTTTGGCTATGTTTCCGCCAAGTATTGTTGAGGTTTTAATAGATTATTTTCGGTTAGATTTTTTCTTTATGTCTACCAAGGTAGGGTGATAGGTTTTTAATAATCAGTGCTCAGGCTAATACCCAATATTATGCACAGTTCGTTAATTTTATATTTATATCTTTAATCAATTCAAATTTTGATTATCGTGCATGAAGAAAGCATTATATTTTCAAGGGTTACACCTAAGATCTCAGTCTTACACTATTTTTATAACGTGAAACGACTGATATTAAATTAATCTTCTGCTTTGACTTCAAACATTGACACCAGAATTTTTAACAAGTATCTTAATGGATATTACCTATAATAATCACAACATATCTAGTGATACGATATTGACAGTATTGGTAGATAGTAAAAGTGGTAAACTAATTGAAGAGAGGCAGTAATGACAATAGCAATTGAAAATACAGATGAAACCATTAAACAATCAGTAAAGAGTAAAACGCCAATTTTGGCAAAAGAGTACTTGCTCCCTTTTATACTCGTCGCTGCCCTTTTTCCTTTATGGGGTTTTGCTAACGATATTACCAACCCTTTGGTAAAGGCCTTTAAAGATATTTTCCTTATTAGTAATGCACAAAGTTCAATGGTGCAGTTTGCCTTTTACTTAGGTTACGGCATCATGGCAATACCTGCCGCTATTTTTATCCGTCGCTTCTCATATAAAGCGGGGATTTTATTAGGCTTAGCGCTTTACGCAATAGGCGCGTTGCTGTTTCTTCCTGCGAGTATGACCGCGCAATTTAACTTCTTTCTATTAGCCTTGTGTGTACTGACTTGTGGACTTGCTCTATTAGAAACCACTGCTAATCCCTATATTCTTTCGATGGGCTCACCCGAAACCTCAACACAACGCTTAAATCTAGCGCAAGCATTTAATCCGATTGGTTCTTTAGGCGGTATGTTTGTTGCCTCTAATTATATTTTAAGTGAACTTAAGGTAGAAGAATTTAGAGCTGCTGAAAAAGCCGCACACCCTGAATATGCTGAGATGTTGCCTTCAGTTGTTGATGGCAAGTTAACACAGGCATTAGCTGATTTTTCTGTTGCACAGCCCGCAGCGCACCAAGCAATGCAAGCCGCTGACTTAGTTACCGTTCGTGGTCCTTATATAGTCATTGCCTCTGTTGTGGCCTTGTTGTTTGTATTGTTTTTATTTCGCAAATTACCTGACACTATTACCCATGATGAACCTTTAACAGTCAAAGTATTAAAGGCAACCTTCGCTCGTTTACTTGCTAACGCAAGATACCGTGAAGGGGTTATTGCTCAAGCCTTTTATGTTGGCGCACAAATTATGTCTTGGACCTTCATCATCCATTACGGTATGACTTCTGTTGGTTTAACGGCAGCACAAGCGCAACAATATAATATGTTTGCTATGGGTATTTTCTTAGCTAGTCGTTTTATTTGTACTTTTCTACTCGCCAAAATTCGCCCTGGCCAACTGTTACAAGTATTAGCAATTGGCGGTATTACCTTGTCATTTGGAACTATCTTTATTGGTGGTATGACTGGCTTATATTGCCTTATCGCTACATCAGCTTGTATGTCGTTAATGTTTCCAACTATTTATGGTATTGCGCTTAAAGATACCGGAAATGATGCTAGTTTAGCGTCAGCTGGCCTAGTAATGGCCATTGTTGGTGGTGCATTGATGCCGCCATTACAAGGTAACATGATTGATGGCGCTTCACTTATCGCTGGTATGCCTGCGGTACAAACCTCGTTTGTATTGCCATTAATTTGCTTTATTGTCATCGCTATTTTTGGATATAGAGCCCATAATATTCATAAAGCATAATAATTATTAACAATTGAGTTAGTCAATTAAAACTATAAAAAAGAGCAGCTTAGTCTGCTCTTTTTTATTTACGCTAATTAAATGATGTTTAGCTATTGCACAAGCATGCTTTTTATTTATAATAAACAAAACAACTATATTAAGGTTTTATTATGAGCAACGCCCTAAAATCAATAAAAAAGCTAGTTTTATTATTGTGCGCAACAAGCTCTTTGGCTGTACTACCATGTCACTCAGGGCAAGGAGCACCTTCAGCACAAAGCGAGCGTCCTAATATTTTACTGATCATTACTGATGATCAGTCGATCGATACCATTAATGCGTTAGGCAACAATGCCATAGATACGCCAAATATCGATAGCTTGGCCCATAGTGGCATGGCATTTACCCATGTATTTAATCAAGGCTCATGGTCTGGTGCTGTTTGTGCACCCAGTCGCCAGATGATTAATACCGGTCGTAATTTGCATATGACCGGCTTCTCTCCTAAATCAAATAAAACCACCCACCCGTTAATGGCCGAAACATTCCGCAACGCAGGTTATGAGACTTTCATTACCGGTAAATGGCATGTTGGTGAAGATGCCTTAAAACGCTCTTTTAATATTGGTCGTGCTGTACATGAAGGTGGCATGGCGCCAATTAGTAAAGGTGGACAATGGCAGCCTTGGCTAACCGACTTTGGTGAGAATATTAAATGGGCTAAAAAGCAAAAAAATCAACATACCAGTGAAGCCTTCGCCGATGCCGCAATTAGCTATATCGAAACTAAAGCTAATAGAAACGACAACCCATTTATGATGTATGTAGCATTTACTGCGCCGCATGATCCGCGCCAATCACCACAATCTTATGTTGATAAATACCCTGCTGAAAGTATGACTTTGCCAGTAAATTTTGTACCTATGCCTACAATAGATGCCGGTGATTATAATATTCGTGATGAAGCGTTAATGACTTTCCCACGTACTGAAAAGCAAACCAAAGAATTTATTGGTGAGTACTACGCCATGATTGAACATTTAGATCATCAAATTGGTCGAATTCTAGATACCTTAGAGTCATCTAAATATGCTGATAATACGTATATCATTTTCACCTCTGATCATGGTTTAGCTGTAGGTAAACATGGTTTAGCTGGCAAACAAAGCGTTTATGATCATAGTATTCGTGCCCCCTTTATTATGGTCGGTGATGGTATTCCTAAAAATACCCGCGCAAAAGGTATGTTTTACTTAAACAGTATTTTTGCCACCACTGCTGAACTAGCAGGTATTGAAACACCGGACTCTGTACAAGGTCCCAGTATTATGCCCATTGTTCGCGGTGAAAAAACAGTAATGAATGATTATATCTACGGTAGTTACCGCCATTTCCAACGTATGGCGCGTAGCCACAGATACAAGCTGGTCTATTACCCATTACTTAAACGCAATGTCTTATTTGATTTAATGAGTGACCCATGGGAAATGCATGATATCTCAGAGCAAGAAGGTAGCGATATCATCATCAAAGAGTTAACCGCTAAACTCGAAGAGCTGAAAGTTGAAGTGGGCGATCCGTTAACCAATGATGACCCAGCGAATAGCTATCAACCGTTTACCGGTAAAGTTAGACCTGGCTTTCAAAAAGACAAAATTGGTATTAAGCAAACAGTCTTCACTGAACATTAGCAGAGCATTAAGCTAAAACCACGCAAGTTTATACCCATTCCACTTGAAGAGGCATGATTCAGCTGGAATTAGAAACGACTTTAGGCTAGGCGTTGATTGAAGAGAATGGTTATTCCCTTATCAAAATCAATAACGTAGCATAAAGCGTTTCTAAACCAGCCCCTTGGGGAAGGCTGAGCAAATCATATTCTGCGTTACATTTCTTTTTAAGGGAATAACCCTTAACAAAAAAATGTGCCTTGATTATTAGTCGCTCAGACTTCCTGAAACGAGCATCTTCAAGTGGAGCGGGTATATATGTACTTATCTCATTCCAACCCTTATTGGGGTAAGTACTTTTTTCAAACGTCGACTCAAACAAACTCCCCCGTATTCTAGAAGTATTGTCACCATTAGGATTTCCATTTTAAAATAAAACTTCTAGCTCTATTTTATCCCAAAACGAAAAGAGCACTACTCTTTCACTATAAAACAGCTTTAATACCAATTGAAATAATGAATAGGTCAACTTAGAACTACAGTAGCGAGCTTAAAACAAACAAAATGAGTTAAACATAGTTATTCTATATTTCATTCATTTTGTGATGTTATCAGTTTGCTACTGAGTTCCCGAAGGGCGAGTTTAAAAGGCTTACATGCTACGTTATTGATTTTAACAAGGACGCTACATGGATGTAGCTTATTAGAGAATGCAGGAGCATATTCTCCTGAATAACCATTCTCTTCAATCAATGCCTTGCCTCTAAGCCTTTTAATTCTCGCTAAGTGAACAATTCATTACTTCACTTGGTATAACAAGTGTCAGCTACATATAAAACACATCAATAAAATCACTTTATCAAACAGTTAACAATGTAATACCAGGTAATTTTACTTAATAAAAACCTCCTAAACACCTCATTTAAGATTGATTATTTTTATATATAACGATTAGTTAGCTAGTTTTTGCTTGAAAATAGTAAAAAATACTTTCATTAAACTTACTTAAAGTGTACATTATAATTAAAGAACACATCAATGACTTACTAAAGCTATAAGTAAACTGATACTTGTTGCTGCCAAGAGGAATAAATTATGATGACGTCAATTGTTTGCCAACAACCTGGTGAACTTAATTTTCAAACTAGTGAAAAGCCACAACCAAAAGCAGGCGAAGTATTACTTAAAATTCGCGCCATTGGTGTTTGTGGTACTGATATCCATGCTTACGGTGGTAATCAACCCTTTTTTACATACCCACGCGTACTAGGACATGAGCTTTCTGGTGAAATTGAAGCGCTAGGTGAAGGTGTTGACTTACCACTTGGTAAAGCCGCTTATGTTATTCCTTATTTAGAATGTGGCAAATGTGTTGCTTGTCGTGCAGGTAAAACTAACTGTTGTACTGATATTGAAGTAATTGGTGTGCACCGTGACGGTGGTATGTGTGAATATTTATGTTTACCTGCCTCTCATGTTGTGATCACTGGGGGCGTTCCTTTTGATCAACTAGCCGTGGTGGAATGTTTAGCGATTGGCGCACACTCGGTTCGCCGTGGTGAAGTATCTAAAAACGATACTGTTATGGTATTAGGTGCTGGCCCTATTGGTTTAGGTGCAGCACAATTTGCCAAAGTTGCTGGCGCTAAAACCTTTATTGCTGATGTCAATGATGAGCGTTTAGCTTTTGCAAAGCGTGAATTGAATATTGATGCTACTGTTGATTGTAAAGGCGATGTTAAAGCACAACTAGACGCCCTTACTGATGGTGACTTCCCAACAGTGATTATTGATTGTACTGGCAACCCTAAAGCAATGCAGTCTACTTTTGGCTGGTTAGCGCACGGCGGTACTTTAGTATTTGTTAGTGTTGTTAAAGCCGATATTAGCTTTAACGACCCTGAGTTCCATAAACGTGAAACTACTTTAAAAGGCAGTCGTAACGCCACTAAAGAAGATTTTGAACACGTAGTTGCTTGTTTAGCCAATGGCAGCGCAAAATCTACCGCTATGGTAACGCACAAAACCAGCTTTGATAACTTTCCTACAGTATTTCCTGAGTGGGTTAAACCACAAACAGGTGTTGTGAAAGCTGTCATAGAAATTAACTAGTTTATTGGAGGTCTGCATGTATATAGATGCCCACCATCATTTATGGAATTTTGATCCCGTTGAGTATGACTGGATTGATGATTCTATGGCGGTTTTAAAAAAAGACTTCCTTATCAAAGAGCTTGAGAAAACCCTTCACCTCAATGGTTTCTCCAGTAGTATTGCCGTACAAGCACGTCAATCTATGGATGAAACCTTGTGGTTATTAAAACTTGCTGATAAAACAGATCTTATAAAAGGCGTTGTTGGCTGGATAGATCTTAAAAGTGACACTTTAGCACAACAGCTAGATGAACTTGCAGAGCATAAAAAATTAGTGGGTTTTCGTCATGTTATTCAAGGTGAAAATGATCCTGCTTTTATGCAAAACCCTGACTTTATTCGCGGCTTAAAAATGCTCGCAGATAGAGGCTACCGGTATGATTTATTAATTTTTTCCCACCAATTACCTGCCGCAGCAGAAATGCTTGCGCAAATACCAAATTTACACGTGGTTATCGATCACATTGCCAAGCCTGATATCAAATCAAGAAGTGACTTTGATACTTGGCAACAAAATATGGCCGTCCTAGCTCACAATGCAAAGTGTTATTGCAAGCTATCTGGCATGGTCACTGAAGCTGACTGGCTTAATTGGCACAGCGATGACTTTCATCCATTTATGCAAACTGTGTTGGACTTGTTTGGTCAAGATAGAATTATGTTCGGCTCTGACTGGCCAGTATGTTTAGTCGCAGCCGACTATGACCAAGTAAAATCGCTAGTACTTGATTTCATCAACGTACAGGCGCCGGACGCTAAAGAATTAATTTTGGGACAAAATGCCCATAAATTTTACCAGTTATAAATCAAGCTATATTGCAAATTAATAGCCTAACCCCTGAAGGTGGCGCTATTAACAACATGCCTTAGCAAGTCTAATACCCCTGCGAGCTAGAACGCATAAGCAAACATGTTTAGAAAATAAGTTAAGAGAATACATCATGAACATAGAACAGCCCCAAGTAAGAAGTTACATTCAAGTGCATAATCAAGATACTGTTGCAGTGGCGCTTGAGGACTTAGCGAAAGGCTCGGTTATTTCGATAAACAATCAAGGTATCACTTTGAATGAAGATATTGGTCGTGGTCACAAAATTGCGCTAAGTGATCAACAAGAAAATGACCAAATCATCAAATATGGTTATTCTATTGGCTATTTAACATCGGCTATTAAAGCGGGTGATTGGGTGCATACTCATAACTTAAAAACCTTACTTAGCGATGATGATAAATTTTGTTATCAACCAACTAATCATGCTCAAGTTAGCAATAATGATGAAATGCCCACCTTTAAGGGTTATCCACGCAGCAATGGTTTAGTCGGTATTCGTAATGAATTATGGATCATCAACAGTGTCGGTTGTGTTAATCATTTAGCACAAGCATTAGTACGCCAGTGTAAAGAACAGTTTAGCGACCTTGCCGATGACTTTCTCGCTGTTACTCATCCTTTTGGTTGTTCGCAATTAGGCGATGATTTGGCTCAAACCAAACAATTACTCGCCTCATTAGCGTCAAACCCCAATGCAGGTGCCGTTTTGTTTTTAGGCTTAGGTTGTGAAAACAATCAACTATCAGCATTAATTGCTGAACTACCAATCGAAATGAACGAGCGTATTGCTTACTTCAACGCCCAAGAAGTTGAGGATGAAGAAGCCGAAGGCATGGCACATATTGAAAAATTGTTAGCCACTATGGCTGATGATAAACGTGTAACCTGTCCAGTATCGAAACTAACATTAGCAATGAAATGTGGTGGCTCTGATGGTTTGAGTGGCTTAACCGCTAATCCTTTGTTAGGACGTATCAGCGAAAAAATGGCCGGCTATGGCGCGACCGTAATTTTAACGGAAACTCCGGAGATGTTCGGTGCTGAACAAGTATTAATGAACAATGCCGCCAACGAAGGCGTTTATCACGATATCGTAAAACTTGTTGATAGTTTTAAACAATATTTCATCGACAATAATCAACCCGTTTATGAGAATCCATCACCGGGTAATAAAGCCGGTGGCTTAACCACCTTAGAAGATAAATCTCTTGGCGCCATACAAAAAGGTGGCAATGCGCCAGTACAAGATGTGATCAAGTACGGCGAAAAAGCCGTTGCGAAAAATGGCATCACCTTATTACAAGGCCCCGGTAATGATGCGGTGTCTTGTACTGCCTTAGCGGCAAGTGGCGCCAATATGGTGCTATTTACTACCGGTCGAGGCACACCGTTAGGTGTTCCGGTGCCAACGGTTAAAATTGCTTCCAATAGCAGCTTAGCAACACGTAAAAGACATTGGATTGATTATGACGCAGGCCAGCTATTGCGTCTTGATAAAACTCAAGATGAATGTACGCAAGAATTTTTTGATTTATTACTAGAAATTGCATCAGGCAAAGCCACTAAAAACGAACTTAATCAATTTAAAGAAATATCAATTTGGAAAGGCGGCGTTACCCTTTAAGGGCTAAGCCGATAAATAATTATGCATTTAACAAACAAAAACTTAGTAAACATTGCTGAAAACCCAGCGATAATTACCCCACAATACGACAGAGAAAATACCGAAATTGGTATCGTACATTTAGGCCCTGGCGCATTTCATCGTGCACACCAAGCAGTTTATACTGAAAATGCGATGAACTTGGCTGGCGGTAACTGGGGCATTTGTGGTGTATCCCTACGCAGCGCTACCGCACGCGATGTATTAGCTAAGCAAGATAATTTATATACCTTAGCCATTTTGGATAAAGAAGTTAACTATCAGATTATTGGCGCTATCAAAGAAGTATTAGTGGCCAGTGAGCAATCCCAACAAGTGATGGCTCGTTTAGCAGCCCCTACTACAAAGTTAGTGACCTTAACCATCACAGAAAAAGGCTACTGCCTAGGCTCTGATGGTCGACTTGATTTACAACACAGTGATATTGCTCATGACTTAAGTAATCGTAGCCAGCCTATTAGTGCTATTGGTTATATTGTGCAAGCATTAGGGCAAAGAAAGCTGAATAACATTGCCGCATTTAACGTACTAAGTTGTGACAACGTTTCAGGCAATGGCGATAAATTGCGTCGTGCCGTTATTGATTATGCGACACAGTTAGATGCAGGCCTAGCAACTTGGATTGAAGTTAACGTTGCTTTCCCTAATGCTATGGTTGATAGCATTACCCCAAAAACAGAAGACTACACCGTAAATAGTGTTTCAAGCGCCATTGGTGCCCGCGATGAGTGGCCAATTCAGCGTGAACAATTCACCCAATGGGTAATTGAAGATAACTGGAACGGTGAGCGCCCTGCCTGGGATAAAGTTGGCGTTGTGTTTACTTCTGATGTAGATGGTTTTGAAAAAGCGAAATTACGTCTATTAAATTGCCTACATTCTACTTTAGCTTATGCGGGCTCACTTGCGGGTTTTGAAACCGTTTGTGACGTGACCAGTGATGAAGCGTTTTATCAGTTTGTTTGCCAACTTGCCAATGAAGAAGTAATTGGCTCTTTCGTACCGCCAAAAGAGCTAGATGTAGAAAGCTATAGTAAAGAAATTATTGAGCGCTTTTTAAACCCTGAAATTCGCCACTTATTAGCGCAAATTGCTTGGGATGGTTCGCAAAAACTACAAATGCGTATCTTGCCTATTATTGAAGATAACTTAGCTTTAGGTCGATCTACCAAGCTTCTATCTTTATCACTTGCCTGTTGGTTCGAGTTTATTTGTCGTGCTTTAAAAGACAACAGAGAAATTGTTGATCCCCTTGCCGATTATTTTGCCAAGATGCCGGCATTACTTAGCGATGATAGCTTAGAAGTTGTCGAAGCATTTTTAACAATCGAGTCTATTTTTGGACAAGAACTAGCAAAAAACACTGAGTTAAAAGCTCAATTAGTCAATAGCTTATCAGCCCTACGCATTGGTGAAGTAAGTCAAATCAATACAGTTGTGGAGAAATTATGTTAAAACCAAGTTTTGCGGCATTAGTTAAAAACAGCCCTATTCTGCCGGTCTTGCACATGGAAAGTATTGATGATGCCGTTAATGTCAGTCGTGCGTTATATAAAGGTGGTATAACTTGTGCGGAAATCGTTTTACGCTCTCCAGTAGCACTCGATTGTATTAAAGCTGTTAGTGAGCAAGTACCTGAAATGACCGTTGGCGTTGGCACCTTAACAACGCCACAACAAGTCAAAGACTCGGTCGCTGCGGGAGCTCAGTTTTTAGTAAGCCCTTCTTTTACTAAAACCTTAGCAACTGCGATGATTGAGACTGGCTTACCTATGCTGCCAGGCGTGGTATCGCCTTCAGAAATCACCCAAGCATTAGAGCTAGGTATTTCAGAGGTGAAATTCTTCCCTGCAGCACAATACGGTGGCGCAAAAACCATAAAGGCTTTATCAAGTGTTTTTAGCCAAGTAAAGTTTTGCCCTACCGGTGGTGTTAGCCTTGACAATATGACTGAGTACTTTGCTAACAAGAATATTTTTGCTGTCGGCGGCTCTTGGATGGTACCTAAAGATCTTATTGCCAACAAAGATTGGGCAGCTATCACCTTGCTTAGTCAACAAGCTATTACCGCTATCAATAACTTGGACAGATGCGTATGAACACCGTCATAAACAAAAACATAAGTAATATCATAGTAATGGGCGAATGCATGGTCGAGTTCGGTCGTGCTAGTGGCCGTGCTGACGAAGCCAACTTATACAAAAAGAGTTTTGCTGGTGATGTATTCAATACCGGTATTTACATCAAACGCTGTGTTAAAGAACAAGCAAATGTTAAGTTTTTAACCGCGGTTGGCAATGACGAAAATAGTCACGAAATGCTAGCGATGATGGAACGAGAATCACTTGATACCAGCCTAGTTTACCAATCGTCAACAGCGCAAATGGGGTTATATTTAATCAATGTTGATAGCGAGGGCGAACGTAGCTTTAACTATTGGCGTGAAACATCGGCCGCCAAGCAAGTGGTTAAGTTTATCAGCGATGATATTAATAACCCGGCTTTATCGCAAGTTAATAGCTTCTTTTTTTCAGGTATTTCTATTGCTATTTTATCTGAAGGTGATAGACAAAAGTTATGGCGTTTCATTTTAAAACTTAAAGCCTCTGGTACGACTATAGTGTTCGACCCTAACTACAGACCAACACTGTGGACGTCAATGAATGAAACCAGAGCTGCTTATGCTGCCGCTTTTGAATTAGCCGATATCGCCCTGCCAGGCGTTGACGATCACATGGTACTTTACAATGCCAAAAGTGCGGAAGATGTAGCTGAATTTCTTGAGAAGTTTTCCATTAGTGAAATAATTATAAAAAATGGTGAGCAAGGTATGCTACTTAGCATTGATGGTGTACGTCATCAAGTTAATGTAGAGCCTATTAAACACGTGGTTGATACCACTTCTGCTGGTGATGCTTTTAATGGTAGCTACCTCAGTGCACGATTATTAGGAAAATCTCCTGAGCAAGCGGCACTGTTCGCTTCCAAAGTTTCTGGCTGTGTCATCCAACACAAAGGTGCTATTGTTGATAAAGCAGTATTTGCTCAGCAACTAATCGATTTCCCGATGTAAATAGCAAACTTTACATATATAGATTTTAAAAATAACTAACTCGGTAAAGTAGTCTTTGCTGCTTTACTAAGGAAACACTATGACAACCACACGCCATTGTTTAGCCACCGATTTAAAAGATAAACCTGAGTTAATCGAAAAATATAAAGAATACCATCAACCAGGAAACGGTTTTCCAGCCGTCGCTAAAAGTATCCGTGATGCTGGCATTGTAGAAATGGAGATTTATTTAATCAATAATCGCTTGTTTATGATCATGGAAGTTGATGATTCATTTGATGCTGCCGCCAAAGCCAAAGCAGATGCTGCTTGCCCCGAAGTACAAAAATGGGAAACCTTAATGTGGCAATTTCAACAAGCACTACCTTGGGCAAAAGAAGGTGAGAAATGGTTACCCATGGAAGAAATATTTAAGCTAAGTGAACAACCTTAATAATACGGGGAATGCATAAGCACTCCCCTACACTCTATCTTCTCACGACTCCTACCCCGTCATTTTTAACTGCTACTCTTAAACAGCAAATAATTAACCTTCTATACCCGTTCCACTTGAAGATGCTCGTTTCAGGAAGTCTGAGCGACTCATAATCAAGGCGCATTTTTTTATTAAGGATCATTCCCTTAAAAAGAAATATAACGCAGAGTATGATTTGCTCAGCAAATAGCTTTACAGTTCTTTACACAGAAAAAATTAAAGAAATAACCTTAAAAATCAAGTAGAAAAATATGGTATCAATAATTGAACGATTACAAGCTAACACCTCGTCTTGACAAAAAGCACATAGCTCTATAATGTTCTTTATTAATAGTATTCATAAGGCAACCTCAATGACTCCCTTTAAAAGTAAACTGCTAGTGTCACTAAGTATCAGTATGTCTCTAACACTAATTACACCTGTTAGTGCTAGTGCCAAAGATATAAAAACTAATTCCCAAAAACCCAACATACTTTTTATCCTAGCCGATGACTTAGGTAAAGAATGGATAAGTGCCTATGGCGCAGAAGATATAAATACCCCTAATATTGATGAACTGGCCAATCAAGGTATTCGCTTTGATAATGTTTGGTCAGACCCACAATGCACACCATCTCGTGTTTCCCTTATTACCGGACAATACCCTTATCGCAATGGTTGGGTGAATCACTGGGATACACCTCGCTGGGGCCAAGGTTATTTAGATTGGCAGCAAAACCAAAGTGTCGCAAAAGTAATGCAAGACGCAGGTTACGCAACCGCGGCAGCAGGAAAATGGCAGGTTAATGATTTTCGAATTGAACCAGAAGCCATGACCAAACATGGTTTTGACGATTACGCTATGTGGACAGGTTATGAAACGGGTATACCTGCCAGTGCTGAGCGCTATTGGGACCCTTATATTCACACAAAACAAGGTAGTAAAACGTATAAAGGTGAGTTTGGTGAAGATATTTTCTCTGAATTTTTATTGAGCTTCATTAAAAAAAATAAAGAGCAACCCTGGTTTGCTTATTATGCGATGAACTTGCCACATGCCCCGTATACAACAACACCTCATAAAGGAAAATTAGACAGCAAGCTTGATAAACACAAGGCTATGGTTGAGTATGCTGACTTTATTTTAGCTAAAATGGTCAAACGTCTTGAAGCGATGGGTGAACGTGAAAATACTATTATCATTTGGACCACAGATAACGGCACTAACAAAAGCCTAGTAGGTACACTCAATGGCCGTAAAGTTCGTGGTGGCAAGCAAAAGACCACTGAAAATGGCATTAACTCGCCCTTTATCGTCAGTGCACCTGGGCTTGTACCAACAGGTGTTGTTAGCGATACCTTAGTAGATTTTACTGATATTTTACCTACCTTTGCCGATCTCGCTGATGCCAAAATCCCGAGCGATTACAAACTAGATGGCAAATCTTTTGCTCCCTATATCCTAAATGCGCAACAAGACGGCTCACGTAGCTCTATACTTTCTATGGGTGGCATGAATGAAGCCGAAGTGTCTGTGCAAGGTATTGAGAATAAGTTCTCCTTTAGAGACCGTGTAATTCGCGATAAAAGATACAAATTGTTTGTTAATGCCACGCAACCACTGACTTATGAAAAGCTAGTTGATTTACAAACAGACCCTGAAGAAAAGATCAATTTACTCAATAGTAAAGAGCCAAAAGTTATCGCAGCAAAAGCAGCACTAATTAAAGTGGCTCAAGCACAACCCAAAAAGGATAACGATCCAAAATACCGCAAAAGACAAGCATTAAGTTGGGATAAACCTGTGACAGTGAAGTCACAAGAGTGGAAACAGTAGCGATTAACTTTCAAATATTAACTTTTTAAAAGTATAAAAAATAAAATAAAGGTATCAATATGTGTTTTCTAAAAAAAACCTTAACAAGCATTAGTGCTTTAATACTGGGTCTGTCGGCAATTGCCGCACACGCAAGCGATGAACGCCCTAACATATTACTTATTTTGGCTGACGATGTTAGCCCAGATATGTTTAGTGCTTATGGCCACGAAGGCGCAGCTAATACACCTAATATAGATAAATTAGCCGCGCGAGGTATACAGTTCCAAACAACTTATGCTACGGCAAAGTGCGGCTCTTCTCGTGTTGAAATTATGACTGGTCGGTATGCACAAACAACCGGCGTATATACCAACGAAATCTGGCTTGGCAATGCTCGCAAAAAAGTTTACACCGATAACATGCCCTTTAGTCGTATTTTAAAAGATTCAGGCTACGCTACCGGCATTACCGGTAAATGGCATGCAGGCACGCAAATGCCTTATGAAGACGTACTCGCTTTTGATGAGCATGCTTTATGGGAAGGCCCAAACGAAATTGCTAAACTTGCAGGCTCGCCAAAGTTTACGGGCTTAATGGAAGACAAAAAAACCACCTCTCGATACTGGCATCCAGGCTATGTAAAAAATGGCAAGTTACTTGATACCAAACCTTTAGATTTTAGCTTAGACATAGAAGCTGATTTCATTATGGAGTTTATGGAAAAAAATGCTAAAGCAGGTAAGCCATTTTTAGCTTACTGGCCAACTGTTGCCCCTCATGGTACTCGAACCGGTATGCCAACCAACCCACTTAGAGGTAAGCCGGGTCTTTTAGGGCAAGGTCGTATAAAGAAGAAAGACAAAATTCCTGGTGAGAATCAAGCACGATTTGTCTCTCTGATTGAATACCTTGATCTAAAAGTGGGTGAAGTGGTTAACAAAATTGATCAACTAGGCATTGCGGATAACACGGTTATTATCTTCTTATCCGATAATGGTACTGCAGTAACTGCTAAAACACGTGGTGTTGAACGTGGCTCTCATGTGGTTCAAATTGTCGCCGGTGCTGGCATTAAAAAACGCGGCGTTACTGACGAGTTATCTGATTTTTCAGATATTGCCCCTACCCTAATTGATTATGCAAACGCATGGGATTTTGTTCCTAATGGGCATACATTTAACGGCAAAAGTTTAGTGCCTTTTTACCAAGGCGAAACAGATGAACACCGTGAGTGGATTTATGGTTATGCAGCAACATCACAATTATTACGTACCAAAGATTACATGCTTGAAGTAGTAAACCCAGTGATGAACATGCCACGTGGACGCTTTTATTACACTGATGATAACCGTTTTGGTTTTGGTTATGAGCTAGTCGACGGTAAGCCAGAACATGCCAAAGCGCGAGCAAAGTTCGATAACATCTTAAAGAACTTACCGCCGCTAACCCGTAAAAATAAACACTGGCAAACTAAATCAGGTAAGCGCGTTTTAAAATCATTAGCCAAACCAAAAGTTATCGAAAAGCATTTATATAACCATGAAGATTATAAACTCTACGATGAAACTTATACCGGTAAATAAACACTGTCAGGCACGTTAACAATCGCTTTAACGTGCCTACCCTGCCTAAGCACTACCCTGACACATTCAAAGCCCCCCCTATATCTGCCAAAGAAGTTAGAATTTTATGAAAATTAATAACATCCCCAAAATAACACCAGTTTCATTAATTAGGTGATCTATTTTATACGTAGGAAAAACTGCCAAATTCAAGGCATTTCTTTTAAGGACGCTACATGGATGTAGCTTATTAGAGAATGCAGGAGCATATTCTCCTGAATAACCCTTAATAAAAAAATATGCCTTGATTATGAATCGCTCAGACTTCCTGAAACGAGTATCTTCAAGTGGAGCGGGTATATATATCGTATATAAGCCCTTTTTATTTGTCTTTATATTGCCGGTAAGATCTTACTCTTCAAGACCATGAGCTGAGCGAAGCAGTGTTTTCTTAGCTGTATTCAGATGAGTTTCCATCGCTGTCAAGACACCAGAAGTATTATGTGCAAGTAATTGAGTAATAATATCAACATGCTCTTGCAGTGCCACTTGGTTACGCTCTAATTCATCGCCTTTATTCCACTGATAGTGGTAATGACAAATAAGCGATACCACATCAAAAAACTGCATAAAAAAGCGGTTATCAGAGGCGCGTTGTACAATAAAGTGAAATTTACGATCTAATTCACTCAACTCGGTATAACGGTTTTTAACATCAGCTAATACTTCAATGTGCTTATCAAGTAGCTCTGCTAGCTCCTGCCAAACACCATCATCTGCAGGCATTGCCATCAATTTTGTTATTGAACTCATTTCTAAAATACGTCTGAACTCAACTAGCTCTAAGGCAAATTTTTCATCAAACTTAACCATTTGCCATTTTGCTCTAGGCTTTTTCTCAATTAAACCAAAACGTGAAAATTTAATTAAAAACTCACGAACCGTGATGGTATTACAGCCCGAAGATTTAGCTAACTCTAATTCAGAAAACTTACCGCCTGGTAAAAGTTTGCCATGGTTAATTAAGTCTAAGAAGTACTTTTCAATAATTTCTTCTTTTGAAGATACGCCATCACTAGTATCAAAATAATCGGCTTCAACTGGCGCACGAATAACAAGCTTTTGGTTATCGTTAATTTCAATAACACCCTTTTTCTCAAGCTCTTTTAATGAGGTTCTAATAGTAGTGCGACTAACATTGAGTTTTTTAGCTAAAGTGTTGTCTTTCAATATGATGGCATTGACATCATCAAACTCAGAAAGTGACTTTAAAATATTATTAGTGGTGGTTTGAATTAGGTGACTTTGCATTCTCATATCCTATGTAATATAAAAATAAATATCCAAAAATATTTTTGTTGTTTATTAATAGTAACACCATAAAAAGGTTTTTAAAGATAATAATTACTGTTTTTATCTAAAATTAGACAGAAAATGGCGTTATTAACAAAAACAAGTAAAAAACAGCAAATGAGGTAGCGATATTGCTTGTGGTAAATGTTGGGCGAGTAAACGTTGTATTATCACTGATATCTCCTGCGGCTTTCCGCTAACTTTGTGCTTGCTTAATTGACAAGTAAAAGAATAACTTATAGCTAGAAAGATGCAAATTCTAGAAAGAAATCCTTTTTATTTATTACCATAAAACTATCCTACTGAATAAAATTTCAGCTATTGAAGTTAATTCAGCCCAAACTAAAATAAACTTTGTAAACAAAGGTCATACATCTGTATATAAATAACTTCCATTAGTACTTGAAAAGATAAATCATCTAACACTCACTTTCAAAAAATACGACACTGTTCTCAGTATGCACATAAACAATTAAAATATAAGAAGATAGTAATAACACAAGCCAAATACACACGCTAACACCACTGCTTACCCGATCGAGTTCAAGCTAGTACACTCCTATTCCTTACCACCTAACATTGCCTTTTATTGACAAAGGACAGTATAGATTATAACCTTGTCGTGATTACTTTAAATAAAGAACACACTATTTATGTGCTTTATTTGATAAATAAACAAAAAAGATAACATCATTACCGGGGAGCATTATGAAATTTTCTTTTAATAAAGAATTAACAGCCGTATCAGTGGCAGCATTATTGGCCATGACTAGCCAAGCGAATGCGGGTTTAATAAAAAGTGGGGATTTAATTTATGATGATGTAAATGAAATCACTTGGTTTGCTGATATTCATGCGAAATCTGACTGGAGTACTGCCGATAATTGGGCAAGTGCACTAATAGTTAATAGTATCTCCGGCTGGAGTTTGCCCGATGTAGCTACTGGTTTATTATTGGAAGCGCAAGATGAAGTTTTATTCACTTATTTATCAGGTGCACCAACGAATACACCAAAATTTTGGTCATCTGAAACATTCACGACTGGAGGAGGCCTCTTCAAAGGCCACTGGTTCCAATTTGATGATACAACAAATAACGTAAAAGCAACTGACCTAAATAAATACGCCTTTGCCGTTATGAGTGGTGACGTTTCTGGCATTGGAAATGTAGACGCTACCGTTCCTGAGCCTTCAACAATGGCAATTTTTTCGCTTGGCTTAGCTGGGCTTGCCTATAGAAGAAAGCAGTTACAAGCAGGTAAAAAAGGTTAAATAACTTAACTTTTTAAGGGTGACCATAAGCCATACGCTAGCCTAGTGTATGGCTTTATTTATGAGTATTTATATCAACTCAGTAACAATGTCAAAGTTTTATGGCTACTCTAAAATAATCGCCAAACCAAAAAGGCCAGACAATTAATTGTCTGGCCTTTTAACTGTTAAATCACTAGGGCATTAAGCACTGCTTTGTTAATCAACCCGACGGCGGTATAAGCACATTGCCAATAGTAGTATGCCTAAATGATATACGCCACCTCCTGAAGATGAACTGGTATCGCCTGTACCAGTGTCACCTGTACCAGTGTCACCTGTACCAGTGTCACCTGTACCAGTGTCACCTGTACCAGTGTCACCTGTACCAGTGTCACCTGTACCAGTGTCACCTGTACCAGTGTCACCTGTATCACCTGTGCCTGTATCACCTGTGCCAGTATCACCTGTGCCAGTATCACCTGTGCCCGTGTCTGCCTGACTGGCTTCAATGGTAATAGTCAGGGTTGCTCTAGCAAAAGCGTCGTTACTATCAGTCACTTTAACAACAAAACTATTTTCTCCGATATCCGCTTTCACCGGCGTACCTGACAAATATCCATCAGAAGAAACCAGTAACCAATCTGCTCCTGAGACCTTTTCAAAGGTTAATAAGTCCCTGTCTACGTCACTAGCATGGCTTGCAATAGACGCAATATATACGGCATTTTCAGTGCCATTTTCTTTATTAATTTGAACGGCAGTAAATACTGGGGCGTTATTGGTGCTAGCAGCTGCGTCGACGGCAATATTTAAGGTTGCTGTAGCGCTAGCGCCTTTATCATCACTGACTTGTACTGTAAAAACATTCGCACCAATATCGCTAACGCTAGGCGTTCCGCTAAGTACCCCGTCAGCGGCAACGGTTAACCAAGCAGGGCCTGATACTTTAGTGAAGGTCAGCGGATCGCTGTCAGCATCAGTGGCATCACTGGCAATAGAAGCAGTATAAGCGGCATCTTCAGTACCGTTTGCTTTACTAAAATTTGCTAGAGTGAAGATTGGTACATCATTGCTAGGAGCTACAGTGGTATATTCAATAACCAGTTCTGGCGCAAAACTGCCTTCTCTGGAAATTACTTCTCTACGTGAATCACTGGCATCACGCTTTAAAGCCAATGACAGCAAACCGTTAGCAGTTACCTGCCCGGTTAAATCAAACTCCTGCCAACTGTTTTCCAATACATCGGCTTTAACAATAGCTGCCCCGATAGCAGGTTGATTATTCCAAGTAATACTTGTTTCATCCCAACTGGTATCAATGACACTATAGACATTAACTCCGCGATTTTTAGTGCTTGAATTATAAAGCTTAAGTTTGGCCGATATAATAGTACCTGGCACATTAATATCAAATTTCAAAAAACCAAAGCGCTGTTCATAACTACCACCGACAGTCATCGGAGTTACTAACCGAATGACGTCATCAGACCCCTTATTGCTATCAGGCGCTTTGTCATCAATATAAGCATCAGCAAGTGGAGTTAAGCTAGTTATTATTGGTGTTGCACCAACAGTGAAGCTCCATACATCACCGGTAATCGTACTTGTAGCAGTCACGGCATCAACACGCCAATAATACCTTTGCCCGACGGTCAAAATACCAGGGAAAAATATATTATTAATTTGATTACCTTGCGATACTAATGAACCTGAGCTGGTGCCCAAATATATATCATAAGACGTTGCGTTATACCCTTGACGCCATATTAAATTAGCATCAGTTTTTGTGGTGCTGCCAGCATCAAAAGGAATGGGATATGAGGCTGCTGGTAGCTGACGACCCGGGATCCAGTAGCTGATATTACCATCCTCATAGGCACCAATATCAGGAGCACCTCCCTGTATTGGGTGACTAAAATCGGCATCGCTAATCACTTCACCAGCATCGACCAGACTAGAGCCTGCTATCGGGCGGAAATCGTGGTTAGCCGGATCCCGTAGCAAGGTTTTTAACACTTCAGTTTCGTTAACACCATTAAAGTTGCTGGTTGCTATTCCTGGCACTGGTTTAACATCTGTACGGTGCCCCGAAATAGAGTCTGCAGCATTATTAATGGTTTTAGTGAATTCGTTACTTTTATCAAGATTGGTTGCAACATCATCCAAAATAATTAAATCAATATTAGTGTTATCAAATAGCAGATTATTATAATGCCTGTCATCCATACCTTTCGGGTTAGCGCCACTACTATTCCATACTACGTTATGATGTGAATAACCATTGTTGCCCCACTCGGGTGGTGGAATTGGTGCATCAAATCGAAAGCCATATTTAGGGGTATCGTGCAGCCAGTTATGATGCACTACTGTCCCATCTTGGGCATCAATGCGAATTTGAAGTTGTGCGCCATCACTTTGTGCATAACCAGTATTATAAATATCGTTATATTCTGCAGTAATACTGCTATTGAGTGCAGAGCCTAAAGTTGCCGTTGCAATTGTTTCTGAAGTACCGGCATTACGTATGGTATTGCGGCTAAGCAAGGTATTATTACCATGAAAAACGATACTCGCACTGGGTGAGTAGGCTTCTGTTGCTGCCCAATCTATGTTTTCAAATAAAGAGTTTTCTACTCTGCTGTTATCGCCTTTGATTTGAAAAGCTTGCGAGTCAGAGTTAGTTATCGAAATATTCCGCAGGACAAAATTACCTGAGCCTGCGCCCTTGGTCAAACGTAGCATAGAGGCTTTAGCAGATGTTACACCTAACGCACGCTTAGAAACACCACTGTAATTAAAGTTACAGTCTTCAATGGTGATCGACTCGCTCGATGTTAGCTCTATGGTGGTGGCGAAAAAGTCCAGCCCTTTAATGGTTACATGATTCCAGTTATTGGCATCAATAACAAATTGTTGGGTACGGGCACGAATGTCACCTATAGGCGCACCACCATTTGGAGCCCAAAGATAAGCCATATTGCTAGCCGCATCGATATGCCATTCTTTATCTTGATCAAGTAGACTCAAAGCGCCTTGCAGATAATAATAGCTTTTACTGCCCCAAAAAAATGGCGTAGTGTCGTGCTCAAAAGCATTGTTTCCAGTACTATGCGCGGTTACTTTACGGGTATAAGTGTCAAAGTGTCTGGTGTTAGCAATAACCACTGCACCTGTTGCATCAATATTGGCTGCTGCCAAATCATATACACTCGGGTCAGTATCAATATGGCCATTAGTGCTAGTAGCGTCTTTTCCAATTGCCCAACCAATGCGGCTATAGACACTATCATCATCAAAGCGGGCATTAGGCCAACGGGCGTTCATCATCATTTCGCCATCAACAAACAACTGCCATGTAGGCTCGTTTAATTGTAGTTTATAGATATCGCCAGCATGCTGTGTCCAGTTACCACTTTTGATTGTGCTAATAGCAACTGTGCCATCAAAAGTAACTTTTTCACCATTATAAGACTGGATGATAATTGGCTTAAGTGCTGTGCCACTAATACTGCCTTTGGTGATCTTTTCATGGTAATCACCGACTCGAATATTAATACTATCGCCAGCGGTAACTTGCGTTAAGGCGAAGTTAAGTGAAGCCCAGGGTTGGCTGATACTACCATCGTGAGTCGTTAGGTTATCGACACCGCTGGTAGCAACAAATAGCTCAGCAGCCCATGAAGGCGTAGAAAACAAAAGTGAAGTACAGATAACAGCCTTACTGTATTTATTAAGCAATTGTTTAATTATTAGTTTTATATGCTGACCGCTTTGTTTAGTGCTAACGGCATTCTTATTAATTATCATATATTTCTCGCTTTTACGGTGACAACAGCTAGTTGCAAACAGGTAAATCATTGCAAAAAGCACAAGATGAACTTTACCTATAATAAACATAAACTAGGTTTTGTAAAGTTTTCTCAGGTAAAACTCGAAAGGAAATTGTTTAATGAGGTGGTTAATTGACTAATACCGGAAGGACTAAAAAATGAAAAACCTAGCTTAATTAATAAGCTAGGTTTTTATAAGTTGTCGATAAATAATACTTTGTTTAATTTTTATTAGCAGCTCTTTGCGCTTTATAGAACTGATTCATCTTTTTCATTTTATCCTTGCCAATTATATCTTTTATTTGACGATTACTTTTTTTGTTAAAAGGTTTGGTTGCATCTTTAAAGGCTTTTTTATCACCTTTATGCTCTGTTCTTGCCGCTAAAGTATTTTGCTCTTTGGCTAACAATATTTTATACACTTGTTTTTGTTCGTCTGTATTTAACTCAATAACTTGAACAAAGTCAGCGGTTTTATTTTTAGCTACTTTTACTGCATTCTCTGATGCTGAAATGGTAAAAACCGAAGTTGAAACAAATAATAATGCAGTTAGTAATAATGTTGTAATCTTAGACATGGTACACCTGTTAATAATAATAGTTTTAATGTAGACACTATTAACTTAACAAATAAAAACACCTTTAAAAAGTGTTTTTTAATTATAAGGTTCACCATATTTATTGTTTTTCGCCCTATCAAACAAGGTAAAAACATCGGAGACACAATTAAATCAATAAGTTAGCTAGCTATGGTTTAATGGTGCTTTAGCTGGTTATTGCATACAGTATGATTTTGCTGGCTACATAGGGTTAATGGCGTATAGTTTATTTCCTTGTAGGCTTGCTTAGTAACAATGCTATGCAAAACAACTAGCGCTCTCCTGCCCATTTCATATGGGCTTTGCCCAACATTACTATGTGAAAGCCCCTCTTTTAATATTTCAAGTTGTCCTTTTTCAGTATCAGCCATAACAACAAAAATATCTTTATTGGCAAGTTTACTTTTAAAAGGCCGCATCATTTTTTTATAGGCTTGAGCATCAAATTGCGCCCAACCGCCAACAGCAACAAAGGCATTAAATTGATATTGTTCTGATTTGAAAAGCGCTCTCATCTGATCTTTTGCCCGCTTAATATTCCCGTAACTAAAAACAGGATCTGTCACTTCAGTCCAACCATTATTGTTGACTAGCTTGCCTCCAGAGAACACTGAAGAATGATCACCTGATAAAAATGTTCTCAGGCCAACAATTCTTTCATTTAGATTTGACGAGTCTGGGCGACCTGTTTGAATAATTAGCCGACCACCATCACGGCAAGATCATTATAAATTGAACTTATAGAGCATGTAGCGATCAGATCAAGGCATAATAATC
>Ga0209292_1000510_pt1 | contig 50638 bp, 42 predicted proteins | sample GOMGulsemesocosm_2_FD_184634 | JGI IMG/M metagenome (GOLD analysis project Ga0209292, IMG submission 184634) | Methane-oxidizing microbial communities from mesocosms in the Gulf of Mexico - GOM9C Gulf of Mexico (SPAdes) (version 2) | ecosystem: Environmental > Aquatic > Marine > Cold seeps... | reverse complement strand
CAGGAACGATTATGTGGTGCCTATTTAAAAAGTGGTGCTTATGTAAAAGCTCAAATGGTTGTTGTTGCAACGGGGATTACGCCAAATAAAGAATTGGCAATATCTGCAAAAATCGATATGAATAGAGCCATTCTTGTTGATGATTATATGCAAACCAGTAATGAGTTTATTAGTGCTATTGGTGAATGTTGTGAGCATAAAGAGTCTACATTTGGTTTGGTAGACCCTATTTGGAACCAATGTAAAACCTTGGCTGATCGCCTTTGTTTAAACCATAAATCAGCATTTAATAATGCACCTGTACCGACTAAATTAAAAGTGTCAGGGGTTCAGTTATTTTCAGCCGGTGTGGTCGAATCGTCTGATGATACTCAGTCATTTGTCATGACTGATAAAAATGCCGCCATTTACCGAAAAATCATTATTAAAAATGACGTTATTGTCGGTATTGTATTATTCGGTGATGTGAGTTCGGGTATGGCTTATTTCGATATGATGCAAGCCAAACAAAAAGTGCTTCATGCTATGCCTGAATTATTGTTAGGGCATGAATTTATGGTGAAAGATGATAGTTCACAAACTGCCGCAGCATAGCCAATATCTTCACTTAATTAAGCCATTTAGTTTTCAATTATAGAGTACCTGATGAACTCAAACATAATATTTACCGATAAAGTTCAAGAGCCTGTTTCAACAGAATGTAAAACAACATGCCCCTATTGTGGTGTTGGTTGTGGTGTAAAAGCAACAATACAAAATAATACTATTGTATCGGTAACCGGCGATGTTGATCATCCGTCTAATCTTGGTCGACTTTGTGTTAAAGGATCATCATTACATGAAACAGTATCTACCGAAGGGCGTATATTAGCACCTAGCATTGGCGGTAAAGAAGTTAGTTGGGACGAAGCGACTTCTGCCGTTGCTGATCATTTCACCAAAACGATAAAAGAACACGGGCCTGACTCGGTTGCTTTTTATCTATCAGGACAATTACTCACTGAAGATTATTACGTTGCTAACAAGTTAATGAAGGGCTTTATTGGTTCAGGTAATGTTGATACCAATTCGCGACTTTGTATGGCATCAGCAAGTAGTGCCCATAAACGAGCTTTTGGTGAAGATCTTGTTTCAGGTTGTTATGAAGACTTTGAACAGGCCGAGGTGATATTTATGGTGGGATCAAATGCTGCATATGCTCACCCTATTGTTTATCAACGTATTGTTAAAGCGAAAGAAAATAACCCTGATTTAAAAGTGGTTGTGCTTGACCCTCGTGCAACAGCTACCACTAAAGACGCTGATTTACATATTAAATTAAAACCTGGCACCGATGCCTACTATTATAATGGTTTATTGAGTTTTCTTGATAGCAACCAATTAACCAATACGGCTTATATTGAAGATCATTGCCAAGGTTTTGAGAGCACGTTAAAAACGGCACAATCACAAATTCCAACCGTTAAAGCCGCAGCAAAAGCATGTGACGTAGATTACGATGATTTATTAAAAAGCTACCAGCTATTCGGGGAAAATAAAAAAGTAGTCACTATTTTCTCACAAGGTATCAACCAATCATCAAGTGGTGTTGATAAAGGTAACGCCATTATAAATTGTCATTTAGCGACGGGGAAAATTGGTTATGAAGGCGCAGGACCTTTTGCGATTACCGGACAGCCAAATGCTATGGGCGGAAGAGAGGTCGGTGGCTTAGCAACTCAAATTGCAGCACATTTACACTTTGAATCTCAAAACGAAATTGATTTGGTTGAAGAATTCTGGAAAGCGCCGAACATGGCACAAAAACAGGGCTTAAAAGCCGTTGATATGTTTGATGCCATTGATAGTGGAAAAATTAAAGCTATTTGGATTATGGCGACCAATCCTGTGGTGAGTATGCCTGATGCCGATTTTGTCAAAAAGGCCCTTAAAAAATGTCCTATGGTGGTAGTGAGTGAGTGTTATGAAAGCTCTGACACTATCGCTTGTGCTGATGTTATTTTACCTGCAACGACATGGGGTGAAAAGCAAGGTTCGGTAACTAATTCGCAACGAACTATTTCGATGCAAAGCCCTATGGTTAAAGCACCAGGGCAAGCACGCAACGATTGGGCAATAATATGTGATGTTGCTGGGAAAATGGGTTTTGAAGATGCATTTAACTATCAGCATCCACGTGATGTTTTTGTAGAACACGCTCAGCTTTCAGGATTTGAAAACATTTCGCAAGCAGACAGCTTGGTTCAAAGTAATGAAGGTAAAAAAGTACACAGAGGTTTTGATATTTCAGGGCTTTCAACACTTTCTATTGAAGAGTATGAACAATTTACTCCTACACCTTGGCCGATTAATAAAGAATATCCCCAGGGAAAAACACGTTTATTTACCAAGGGTGATTTTGCAACCAAAACAGGTAAAGCTAATTTAGTACCTATTATTGCGCAATTGCCAAAAGTAACGCCGAGTGCACAACAAGTTATTATGAATACCGGTCGGATAAGAGATCAATGGCATACTATGACCCGTACAGGGCGAGTACCTAAGTTGATGACTCACTTATCTGAACCGTATATTGAAGTGCACCCTGAAGACGCTAAGCGATTTAAGGTGGTTGATCAGCAGCTAGCGCAGCTAAACAACAGAGGTTCAAGGTTATTTGGCCGAGTTCATGTAAGCGAAAAGCAACGCGTAGGTGAAATATTTGTCCCTATTCATTGGAGTGACCGTTTTTCATCAACAGCACGTGTTTCAGCATTGGTTAATCCTATAACGGATGATTTATGTGGCCAACCTGAATTTAAACATAGCCCTGTTGAATTAAGCCCATTTAATGCTGTTTGGTCAGGTTATTTGGTTTTACTTAATGAAAAAGCTATTCCTACTGATTATTGGACCAAATCAACCCTTGAAAACGGTGTTAAATATCAATTGGCTGATCAGCAAGAAATGCCGACGGATGAGCTGTTTTTACAAGAGCTTTACCCTGAAATTTCCGATTGGATTGTATTAAAAGACGATAAAAAGCAAACATTGCGTGTGGCAGGTTTTGTTGATCAAGTACTTACCTGTTTTATGGTAGCAAGTACCAATTTAGAACAAACATACAGTACGCAGTTTATAGAAAAGCAATTAGGACAAAAACATGAAAAGCTCAGCCGTTATAAATTACTTGCTGCGTTAGATTCTGATGGTTCGCTTGATGTAGGTCCTATTATTTGTTCGTGTTTCCAAATTGGAGAAAAGACGATTAAAAACGCCATTGCCTCTGGTGCATGTAAGTCAGTTGAAGATTTAGGTCAGCAGCTTAAATGTGGTAGTAATTGCGGTTCGTGTATTCCTGAATTAAAGTCTATGTTTAATTGAAGCAAGCTTGGTTAGCTAGGGTCTGTTGATCTTTCAGGTATGTTTTTGCAGCAATGCGTTTGGTTTTTATACAAGGCATAGTGATTGGTGTGTGGTTATTCCCCACAAAATCACTATAACGCAGTAAAAATAGCAAACTCATGCTGCCCGTAGGGTTCATTTAAAAGCGCTTTACTCTGCGTCAAACGTTTATGACATAGAACAACTATGTTACAAAACGTTTTCCTTGATTAAAACGCTTTTAATTTGAACAAAATTCATACTCGAAAGATCAACAGGCCCTAGTTGTCGTTTTAAATTTGTTTTTATATTGCAGGGTGAGTACTTTAATGTATTTTAATCCTACCTCGTCAAGTTAGTTTCTTTGTACCGAGGATCAAAATTTTAGTTTTTAATAATTTGGTCATATTTTATTGTGCAGTTATCAGTATAATGCCATTAATTATTAGTTAAATGGGGCTACTCATGTCTATTCAAGAAAATACGATTAAAAAATTTATGGCTGAAGTGAAAACTTCTCAAACGTTATGGGCATTACAGGAGCCCGCAACAGAAGACTGGGTTGTACTTGATTCTATTAACTTTGAAAACACTGAGGTTATGCCGTTGTGGTCAACCCAAGCGTTAGCAAAAGAACACTGTTCCGATGAATGGTCAAACTATGTACCTGCAAAAATTAATGTTGCCGAGTGGATGGAGTTTTGGATAGAAGATCTTAATGAAGATAGCGTGATTGTTGGTCTTGATTGGGTAAAAGAAGAGTGTGTTGAAATTGAATTGTCTGAATTTACACAACATTTATCTGAAGTAGAAAAGTACTAATCGTTAAATTTTAATATAGTCATTCAGTCTTAATTTTTATTGTTAAGGCTGAATATGACAATCTGTCACAAAACTGTAATATAGCTATCATATAATTTAGCCTGTTATTAAAATTACAGTAGATAAAGGCAGATTTAGTGACTCTCGCATTTAAATCAATAGGCTCTCGTCAGCTTAAAAATTCATTGGCAAAGTGGTTAATTACACTAGGTGGTATTAGTGTGTTATTCACATTAGTGCTAATTTTTATGTACCTACTTTATGTTATTCAACCCGTGTTTGATTCCGTAAAAGTAGAGCCGCTCTCCAGTATTACTTTACAATCCACCAAACCTAGTCTTAGTACGGGTGTTGACGAATTAAAAGAAGTCGCGTACCAAATTGATAACGAAGGTTTAGCGACGTTTTATCGTTTAAAAGCAACTGAAAAACATCCTGTAGGTAGTGTACTCCTTACCAAACGTTTAACGAATGAAGGTACTACATTAACGCATTCTAAAAATGCAGGTCTTAATTTGTTGTTATTGATTGATACTCATCACAACAACACCCTTATTTCTCCTGATTTTACGGCAATATACAAAACCGATAGTCGCGAAATTGTTGCAGATATTAAATACCCGTTAGGTGAAGAGTCACTGGTTATTGACGAAAACGAAGGTGTTATTTCAAAAGTATCTTTTGGAATGGATAGTGAAAAAGCGGTTTTTGTTGCTAGCACAGCAGATGGTCGTTTAATCAAAACAACGTTTATTGCCGATGATGATTTTACTTATGACGCTGAGTACGAAGCGGTTTTCCAAGAAATTGAATTTTATTCACAGAATGTTGATGACATTCATGTTACGCCAGATATGTCACTTGCTTTTGTAAGAAGTGGGAATACGGTTTCTGTATTTGAGTTAGATGACGAATATAGCGTGCCTTTAAAAACGGTTATTAAACCACGAACAACTATTACATCATTGGCATTACTTTCTGGCGGTAGCTCCATTTTAATTGGTGACTCAAAAGGTATAGTGAGTCAGTGGTTTGAAGTGGCGACAGAAGAAAATCGAGATTTTCAACAAATTCGTACGTTTGCAAATAATACCGGTGAAGCAATAACAAACATCTATACAGAACAATTTCGTAAAAGCTTTTACACCGTTACCGCAACAGGTGCTATGGATGTTTTTTACACCACCAGTGAAGCAAAACTTTGGAATGGAAAAATATTCAATCAAGCCCCTAACGCTTTTGCTATTTCACCTCGAGCTGATGCAATAGTAACGATTGTAGATGACACTTTAAGTTTAACCGCTGTGCATAATGAACACCCTGAAGTTACTTGGTCGGCATTGTGGAACGAAGTATGGTACGAAGGCTACCAAGAACCTGATTATATTTGGCAATCAACATCAGGTACTGATGACTTTGAAGCTAAATTTTCTTTAGTACCAATTTCATTCGGTACCATTAAAGCGGCTTTTTACGCGATGTTATTTGCGGTTCCTATCGCACTTACTGCTGCTATATACACAGCTTACTTTATGACACCTGGTTTACGTAAAAAAGTTAAACCCACTATTGAGTTAATGGAAGCATTACCGACAGTAATTTTAGGTTTTTTAGCGGGCTTATGGCTAGCGCCAATTATTGAAGTTTATTTACCCGCCATTTTCTTATTAGTTATTTTTTTACCGTTATCTACATTAATAGCTGCATTTGCATGGCATAACTTACCAAAAGAATTAAAGCTTAAGATCCCTGAAACGTTAGCTCCGATAATTTTAATTCCGGTATTACTTGTTTCGATATATTTTGCTTTTTCTCTATCTCCCATTGTTGAAGCCACGTTGTTTGGTGGTGATGTTCGTCAATTTATCACCAATGAATTAGGTATTAACTTTGACCAACGTAACGCTTTAGTTGTTGGTATAGCGATGGGTTTTGCGGTTATACCAACCATTTTTTCAATGGCCGAAGATGCTATTTTCAGTGTTCCAGGTCATTTAACTAGTGGTTCATTAGCTTTAGGTGCAACACAGTGGCAAACACTTATTAAAGTTGTACTACTTACGGCAAGCCCAGGAATATTCTCGGCGCTTATGATGGGGCTTGGTCGTGCCGTTGGTGAAACTATGATTGTACTAATGGCAACAGGTAATACGCCAATTCTTGATTGGAGTATTTTCCAAGGGATGAGAACATTAGCGGCAAACATTGCCGTAGAAATGCCAGAGTCAGAAGTTGGAAGTTCGCACTACAGAATTTTATTCTTAGCCGCATTTGTTTTATTCGTATTTACCTTCGTATTTAACACACTTGCAGAGTTTATTCGTCAACGCTTACGCGAAAAGTATAGCTCGTTATAGTCGCTGGTTATTAGGTAAATATGATGAAAAATAGTAATAAAGAGCAAAGCAATATGAAGAAATGGTTTCGTTCAGGTTCACCTTGGATTTGGTTGTCAGCTGGTGGTGTAAGTATCAGTTTGATTTCTGTTTTAGGTTTGCTATGGCTGATAGCCTCTAAAGGCTTGTCATACTTTTGGCCCGCTGAAATACACGAATTTAAGTCAATTGATCAATACGGAAAGCATACTACGGTTATCGGTGAAATATATGATCGAGAACTTATTCCGGTTGCTCAATTGGCGCATACGTCAATTAAGTTAGATCCGGCTTTAGAAACCGTTGAACGCTTATTAATTAAAACAGGTAACCGCGAATTAGTCAGTTTAGACTTTAGATGGATATTGGTTCCTCAAATTCAATCTCAATCAACTCCTGAAGATGTTGTTGTGATTGAACGTAGAACGAATGGAAACTTTTATGGTTACATTGAGTCGGTAGTACTTGACGGTAAAGTAGTCGAAAAGTCTAAATTATCTGAACTATTAGCTCGTGTAGATGAGTTTCAAGAAGAGATTGAAGGTTTACAAACAACTGATATTGGAGCCATTAATTATCAACTAGAGCGTTTACGTTTAAAAGGACGTAAATATAAACTAGACAATGAGCTAACGGCTGACATAGAGCAGCAGTTAGCCAATGAAACAAACGCACTAAAAGCTGAGTACCAAATATTAGAAAATAATTTAATGGCGCTACGTAAGGAAGTTGCTCGCGATCAGTTAATTGTTAGAGCAATGGACGGACAAAAAGTTACTATTAGCTTTGAGCATATTTTAAAAGTGACTTATAACAACCAACTTGGATTTTTTGAAAAATTCACCACGTTTTTAAGTCAAATTGCTGGTTTTTTAGTTGACGATCCACGAGAAGCGAATACTGAAGGGGGGGTATTTCCTGCTATATTTGGTACTGTGCTTATGGTGTTATTAATGACAGTAATTGTTTCTCCCTTTGGTGTTATAGCTGCTATTTATTTACATGAGTACGCAGGAAAAAATGCATTAACAAAACTATTAAGAATTGCAGTCATTAACTTAGCAGGTGTTCCATCAATTGTTTATGGCGTTTTTGGTTTAGGTTTTTTTGTTTATATGGTTGGTGGTAGCTTAGATCAACTATTTTATGCCGAAACTTTACCTAGCCCAACCTTTGGTACGCCGGGGGTTATGTGGTCAGCGATAACATTAGCTATTTTAACCTTGCCAGTAGTGATTGTGTCAACAGAAGAAGGTTTATCTCGTATTCCTTCTGCCATGAGACACGGAAGCTTAGCCCTAGGTGCAACTAAAGTTGAAACGTTATGGCGTATTATTTTACCTATTGCTAGCCCTGCAATTATGACGGGTATTATCCTAGCTATTGCTCGTGCGGCGGGAGAGGTAGCGCCACTAATGTTAGTTGGTGTAGTGAAAATGGCACCTAATTTACCGTTAGACGGTAACTTTCCATTTTTACATTTAGACCGCAAATTTATGCACTTAGGTTTCCATATTTACGATGTTGGCTTTCAAAGCCCGAACGTAGAGGCGGCAAGACCATTAGTGTATGCAACGGCATTATTATTAGTGATGATTATTATAAGTTTGAACATGACCGCGGTTTCTATTCGAAACAGACTGCGCGAAAAGTATCGTATGCTTGAACACTAGTAGCAATTCACACGAAAAAATTAAATTATTTACAACTGGAGGAGTAAATCCTCCAATGATGAGAAAAAACTATGATCTCTGTAACACCAACAGCTTTAGCAGACAGCCCTAATAAAATTGATTTGTCGAACCTGTCTCCAGAACAGATAGCGTTAAATATTAATAATTTAAATTTATATTATGGCGAAAAACAAGCGCTACAAAATATTTCAATGGCGATACCTAAAGGTCAAGTAACTGCCTTTATCGGACCAAGTGGTTGTGGAAAGTCAACATTGTTGCGTTGTATTAATCGCATGAACGACTTAGTCGATATTTGTCGTATTTCAGGTGAGATAAATTTACACGGTGAAAACATATATGGAAAACATGTTGATGTAGCTGAGCTGCGTCGTAAAGTTGGTATGGTATTCCAACGCCCGAACCCTTTTCCTAAAAGTATTTATGAAAATGTCGTCTATGGCTTACGTATTAAAGGTGAAAACAACCGTCGAGTATTAGATGAAGCGGTAGAAACAGCCCTTAAAAGTGCAGCCTTATGGAATGAAGTTAAAGATCGATTACATGATAGTGCACTTGGTTTATCTGGTGGTCAGCAACAACGTTTAGTTATAGCGCGAGCAATTGCTATTCAGCCTGAAGTTTTATTGCTTGATGAGCCTACTTCAGCATTAGACCCTATTTCTACCTTAACTATTGAAGAATTGATTAACGATTTAAAAGAACAGTTTACAGTGGTTATTGTTACACATAATATGCAACAAGCTGCACGTGTATCTGATCAAACAGCATTTATGTATATGGGTGATTTGATTGAATACTCTGATACCAATACACTGTTTACCACACCAACTAAAAAGAAAACTGAAGATTATATTACAGGTCGTTACGGTTAATCATACTGACTACTTTTACCAGTATATACACGTTACATTTGTTTAAAACACTTATAATTAGCATATAAGTACTTCACATTAATAGGTTAAAAATGGATAGTTTAAATATAAGTCGTCATATTTCAGGTCAATTTAATGAAGATTTGGAGCGAATAATTAATCTTGTCATGCAAATGGGAGGCTTAGTTGAAAAGCAACTGAACGAAGCATTATTGTCTGTTAGCCAAGCTGATGAAGAGCTTGCTAAAAAAGTATTGTCTAATGATTATCAGGTAAATAACTTAGAAGTGGTCATAGATGACGAATGTACACGTGTCATTGCTAAACGACAGCCTGCGGCTGGAGATCTACGCTTGGTTATGGCCATCATTAAAACCATTGCAGATCTTGAGCGTATTGGTGATGAAGCAACAAAAATAGCTAAAGTTACTTTAGAAAGTTTAACAAGCCAACATAAAGAGCTGTTATTAAACTTGGATAATTTAGGTCGTAGAGTATTAGAGTGTCTACAACTGACATTAGATGCCTTTACCCGTATGGACGTTGATGCGGCAATTAAAATCCATCAAACTGATGAAAAAATTGACCGTGAGTACGAGGCATTAATGCGCCAGTTAATGACTTATATGATGGAAGATCCACGTTCAATCCCGCAAGTAATGAGTGTTATTTGGTCAGCTAGAGCCCTAGAACGGATTGGAGATCGCTGTCAAAACGTATGCGAATACATCATTTACTTTGTTAAAGGTAAAGTTGTTCGCCATACAACCAACGAAGAAATTAAAAAATTATAAAAATTTACGTTTATTTACTGATTTGATTTTTATTATTAATCAACGGCTTATGTTTTTTTGTTTTAAGCTGTACTTTAATTTACTTGTTGTTCGTCGACAAAGCATTTGCTAATCAGAATAAATGCGTTAATATCCGCCACGAACGACATTAACGAGAAACTTACTGGAAGCTATTATGGCCAGAAACTCAATTTTAGGTGTATTTGCAAAATCACCTATCAAACCGTTAGAACAACACATTAGGTTAGTTGCTAAATGTAGTAGCCAACTTATTCCATTTTTTGCTGCATGTACCAAACAAGATTGGGATACCGCAGCAAAAGTCCGTAAGCAAATATCAAAGTATGAGCACGATGCAGACGCATTGAAACGCCAGTTAAGGTTAGAACTACCTGGTGGTTTATTTATGCCTGTTGATAGAGCAGATCTTTTAGAATTGCTTAGCCAACAAGACAAAATTGCAAATAAAAGTAAAGATATTGCAGGGCGTATTCTGGGCCGTCAATTAACGATCCCTGAATCGCTTCAATCATCATTTTCAAAATATTTAGAACGAAATTTAGATGCTATCGATAAGGCTGCTGAAGCAATTAACGAATTAGATGATTTGTTAGAAACTGGCTTTAGAGGAAGAGAAGTACAACTGGTTGAGAAAATGATTAACCAAGTTGATGCTATTGAAGATGATACAGATTCAATGCAAATTCAAATTAGACAAGATCTGTTGGCTATAGAAAAGGACCTTAATCCTGTAGATGTTATGTTTTTATATCAAATTATTGACTGGGTTGGCGATCTCGCTGACCTTGCTGAACGAGTAGGTTCTCGTTTAGAAATCATGTTAGCTAGAAAATAAGGGCTGCTAATGGATATTTTATTGTCGAGTGGTTCTACCCTCATTATTCTTGCCGGCGTAGTCGGGTTTTTCATGGCGTGGGGTATTGGTGCAAATGATGTTGCTAATGCTATGGGTACGTCTGTAGGTTCTAAAGCATTAACCATTAAACAAGCTATCATCATTGCGATGGTATTTGAATTTGCGGGTGCTTATTTAGCAGGTGGTGAAGTAACTTCAACAATCCGTAAAGGTATTATTGACGCTAGTTACTTTGTTGATACACCAGAACTACTTGTATTCGGTATGATCTCTGCTTTATTTGCCGCTGCGACATGGTTATTAATTGCTTCAATTCTAGGCTGGCCTGTTTCAACTACTCACTCAATTGTTGGTGCTATTATTGGTTTTGCAGCGATTGGTGTTAGTGTTGATACGGTTGTTTGGGGGAAAGTATTAGGTATTGTTGGTAGTTGGGTCGTTACACCACTTATTTCGGGTGTTATCGCTTTTGCTATATTCAATAGTGCTCAAAAACTTATATTTGATACAGATAACCCACTTCAACAAGCGAAACGTTATGTACCGTTTTACATGTTTTTAGCTGGTTTTGTTTTAGCACTTGTTACCATTAAGAAAGGCTTAAAACATATTGGTTTAGATATAGGTGCTCAAGAAGGCTACATTTACGCTGTTATTGTTGCTGTTATTGTTGCGATTATTGGTAAATTCTATATTAACCGAATTAAGTTTGACGAAGATGCGGTTAAAACAACTCAATATGCGAATGTTGAAAAAGTATTTGCTGTATTAATGATTGTAACTGCATGTTGTATGGCATTCGCTCACGGTTCAAATGATGTAGCAAACGCAATTGGTCCTTTAGCTGCGGTAGAAAGTATTGTTAGTAATAATGGTGAGATTGGTAAGAAAGCGGCAATTGCTTGGTGGATATTACCTTTAGGTGGTATTGGTATCGTTGCTGGTCTTGCATTATTCGGTCACAAAGTTATTGCAACTATTGGCCAAGGTATTACTCACTTAACACCTAGCCGTGGTTTTGCTGCTGAATTAGCTGCTGCGTGTACTGTTGTTATTGCTTCAGGAACTGGTCTACCTATTTCAACCACACAAACTTTAGTTGGTGCTGTGTTAGGTGTAGGGATGGCACGTGGTATTGCTGCAATTAACTTAGGTGTAGTACGCAACATTGTTATTTCATGGGTTGTTACATTACCTGTAGGTGCCGGTTTATCAATTATCTTCTTCTGGATTATGAAGTCTGTATTTGCTTAGTGCTTAGCTTATAGAGTTAAGATGACATAAAAAAGCCCCGATAACGTAAGTTATCGGGGCTTTTTAGTATGTAACACCTGTTTCTTAAAGATAGCTCAGGTTATCCATACGAACTATTAAGTGCGTGAAGTTACTTCTAACAAGTGGTAGCCAAACTGTGTTTTAACAGGGCCTTGCACTGTGTTTAGCTCAGCGCTAAATACAACTTCATCAAACTCAGGAACCATTTGACCACGACCAAAGGTTCCTAAATCACCACCTTGCATTTTAGATGGGCAATTTGAATGCTCTTTTGCAACTTCTGCGAAATCTTTACCTGCTTCAATTTCTGCTTTAAGTGCTAAACATTGTTCTTCTGTATCTACTAGTAAGTGGCGAGCTGCTGCTTGACTCATAGTGTTTTCCTTTATGGTTAAAATTAGCGAAACAATAACCTACTTTTTTAACAAGATAAAGGAGCTTTTATTTTCTTTTTTTAAAGAAATTACCCTAGATTGTATTTATAACCTCAACTCATTTTTGTGAGCTAACTACGGACGGATTAGTTTTTAAATATGGATATTTTTTAGATAAGAAGAGAGGGATATTTTAGTGGACTTAAAGTTGTGGACAAAGTTTTAGAAATTTTTGCCCACAAGAAGAAATTATTTTATTTATTTTTACAGTCAGAACTTAATTTAATTGATGTACTGTCATTAGGTTTGTCTGAGTGCATATAACTGTCGTGTTTTGAGGCCTTTGTTAAGTTAAAATAGGCCAAGATTTGCTGGAGTTTATCGTTAAATAAAGTTGCTAATTCGAACAGTTCATTTTTTGAACTCTTTTTTCTAGGAGTATATGCTGATTGCATAGGTGACAATATGGAAAAAAGAGGCTTATTTAATATATGATCAACGTTATTAAAGTTAAGCGCATTGGTGTGCTTTTCTTTAACGGTATTAAGCGTATTCGTCTGTGAAAGAACAAGACTGGAAATGCTATATTTGTCATTGGCTTCAATCAAAAAATTATTTTTTTCTGATGCATAAGAAATAGTTGAACATAAACCCATAGTACTGAGTGACGTTATTAAACATACCGTTAAAAGTTTATATTTCATTTATAATTTCCACTATTTCCGTTGTGCGACTGTAACAAAGTTTTGTAAATATCAGCTAAAAATCATTAATAATATAAAGTTTACCCCTAAATTTAGCCAGTAATATAAGGTAAATTGTATATTTTGCACGTTAAGTAGCCTGAATACCGCACAAATAATAAGTAAAAATGAAGGAAATTAAAAGGGTTTCCGAAGAATTTCGTATTATTTTTTACATTTTACAGAATCGTTGTAAAGAAGTGGCGAGCCTATGCAAATTATAATTAGAACATAGGCCCGTAAGGTATTGAAAAAGAGCGAGCTAAATTATTGATTTTTTGGCCAAAACACGATATTTATGTAATAGAGGTTCTGTATAACCACTAGGTTGAGATTCACCTAAAAATACTAATTTGGTTGCTGCTTCAAAAGCTAAACTATTTTCTAAATTGTCGGATAAAGAAGTATACCCTTCATCTAATTCGTTTTGCTTATCAACAATTTTTGCCATTTTAATAAAACTATTCATTACTTGTTCGCGAGTACAAATATTATGTTTCATCCAATTTGCAATATGTTGGCTTGATATACGTAATGTTGCTCTGTCTTCCATTAGGCCTACATCGTTTATGTCAGGTACTTTTGAACAACCTATACCTTGGTTTACCCATCGAACAACATACCCTAAAATACCTTGTACGTTATTGTCTATTTCGTCAGCTATTTCCTGTTCCGTCCAGTCAGTATTATCAGCAAGAGGGATCGTTAATATGTCGTCTATCGATGCAGGTATACGTTTTTTCAATTGTTGTTGAACATTAAACACGTCAACTTCATGATAATGTATGGCATGTAATGTTGCTGCAGTAGGAGAAGGTACCCACGCGGTAGTTGCTCCAGAGTTAGGATGATCAACCTTAGCTTTCATCATGTTATCCATTTGGTCTGGCATTGCCCACATTCCTTTACCTATTTGAGCTTTGCCACTGAACCCACAAGCTAAACCTACATCAACATTGTTTTTTTCGTACGCACCGATCCAAGGTTTGTTTTTTATTTCAGCTTTACGTGTAAAAGCTCCAGCATGCATTGATGTGTGAATTTCGTCACCGGTTCTATCTAAAAATCCGGTATTAATAAACACTACACGCTCTTTCGCTGCGTAAATGCATGACTTAAGGTTGATACTGGTTCTACGTTCTTCGTCCATAATTCCCATTTTTATCGTGTTTTTAGGCAAAGACAGCATGTTTTCTACCTGAGTGAATAGTTTGTTTGTGAAACTAACTTCTTCAGGGCCATGCATTTTAGGTTTTACAATGTAGATTGATTTTTTTTGAGAGTTTTTAAATTGGCTATTACCCTGAATGTCATGTAAAGAAATAAGCGAAGTGATCACGGCATCTAATATTCCTTCAGGGATCTCTTGACCCTGTTGATCTAATATCGCTGAGGTTGTCATTAAATGGCCAACATTTCTAACAAACATCAAGCTGCGACCTTTTAACGTTAACGAGTTACCTATAAGGTCACTATACGTACGATCATCAACCATTTTACGTGTAATTGTCTGACCGTTTTTAATCAATTCTTCGGTTAAATCACCTTTATTAAGGCCTAACCAGTTTTTATAGGTAATGATTTTATCTTCAACATCAACAGCCGCGACAGAGTCTTCACAATCCATGATGGTTGTTAAGGCTGACTCTAAAGTTATATCACTCATACCAGCTTTATCACGTTTTGCAATTTCACTTGTTGCGTTAAAGTTTAACTCAAAATGTAAGCCGTTTTGACAGAACAATATTGAAGAGGGAGCAGTTTGCTCCCCTTGGAAGCCTTTTAAAAGATCAGGTGTTTTAAGTGACACTATTTCTGATGTAGTAAGGGTGACCTGAAGTTGACCATTTATTATTTGATATTGGCTAGCATCATGATGACTTCCTTGGGTTAAGGGTAAAGTATCATTTAAGAATGCGCGACCAAACTGAATAACCTTTTCACCTCTTATAGGGTTATATTGCTTTGTTTTATCAGCTCCACCTTCATCTGAAATAACATCAGTACCATACAGAGCATCGTATAAGCTTCCCCAGCGAGCATTTACGGCATTTAACGCGAATCTTGCATTCATCACCGGAACAACAAGTTGTGGTCCAGCAAGTGTTGCCAATTCATCATCAACATTATCGGTCGATATAGTAAATTCAGGACAATCTTTGGCGATATAATCAATGGCCTTTAAAAACTGTTTATATTCTTTGAAATTGAATTGCTCAGCTGAATTTTCTTGATGCCACTGATCTATTTTAGATTGTAAGTCTTCACGTGTATTGAGTAACGCTTTGTTTATCGGTGTTAGTTCTGTAACCAGATCTGAAAGTTTTTCCCAAAAATCTGTTGGGTTAATATCAATCCCTGGTAGAACGTCATTCTCAATAAAACTATAAAAGGAGCTATCTATTTGTAAGTTATGTTTTTTATTTGTTTTATTCATGTTGGAATCCACTGTGAAAGGTAATTGAAATATTTCGTTATATGTTCAAAATTTATGGGGTTTCTTTAGTTAAATCAATACAACAAAATGGTATAAATATATTATTTGGAGTTTAATAAAAATAATGAAGAGCTATGGGTATGATTTATAAGTATATTTATATTGTATTTATGTTTCTTGGTAGTGTATTCAAATTATTGATAAGTACTATTCATGTTATTTATTGGTTTTGTGTTTCCATCTTTTGTCTGAATAATTGAGTTTGTTACTTATGAGAAATATGTAAATAGAAACGGGATCAAGATAGGACTGATAATTGCGGTGGAAACGGCTGAGAGAATAATGGATATGGAACCATATGCAGCATGTTCGTAGCTTATTTTACTTATGGTCGCAGTACCTAAAGCATGACTTGCAGCGCCAATAGCTAAACCCTGTGCTTTAGCTGATGTTACATTGATAAAGTTCAGCCATGGTACGCCAAACAATGAACCAAAAAAACCAGCTAGAATAATCGCGAATGCAGTAACTGAGTTGTTACCATTGAGTGCTTCTGTTAAAGAAATCCCAATAGGCGTGGTCACCGACTTTAGTGATAATGAGACTGCTATTTCAGGTAAGGCGATAAAGCACATCGTTAAGATCAAACTTATAGGTATGACTAGTAATACTCCTAAAGTAAGCAGTAATACGATGCTTTTCCATTGGTGTTTAATTGTATTTAAATGTTGATACAGTGGATAGCCTAGTGCTACAACGGCAGGCTCAACTAAACCATTAATTAGGGATGTAGCTTCGAAATATTCTACAAATGGCATGTCTATAATCATCAGAAAAGCTGCAATGAGGATTATGGTGAATAACATTGGGTTTAACCAAATAGCTTTTAGTTTAACTTGTAGTTTTGCGAATAATACATAAAAAACTAAGGTTCCCACGACTAATGAAGTAGTAGTAAGGGCAGCATTGTAATCAATTGTTAGCATGTCAATCATCAGTAGATTTTTGTGTGTGTAAGTCTTTAAATGTCGCTTTTTGAAAAAACACGCCAATGAAAGTGAGTAAGACAAAAGTACTAAAAAATATAATCAAAACAATAGATAATCCATGGCTTTTGATTAAATCAAAGTGATCAATTATGCCAACACCTGCGGGTACGAAGCATATTCCCATGTTACTAATTGCCCATCCTATTGAATCACTCACTTTTTTAGCTGATACAATGTTAAAGTGGAGCAGTAACGTTAAACAAATTAGGCCATATAAGCTTGATGGCAATGTACCAAGGGCTTGCGCAATGAGATGGCCCAACATTACGCATAATCCAATGGCGGCGATACTGTATATGACGTTTTTCATATGATAAATATCAGCTTAACCCTTAGATAAAATTAGCACTCTGAAGCTGCTTCTATTACCAAATGCCTAAACCAAATATGACTGGCATCATGGTGTAACAATGGGCTCCAGATCATTTTCAGCTCTATATCAGGGATATCGAATGGTGGATTTACGATGGTAAAGTTATCATCATTCTTATGAAGCATCGCCGCTTTGCTTGGTAGTGTAGCAATTAAGCCATCTTCAAATGTAAGTTGCATCGCGACGTGGTAATTACGCGTGAATACTTTAATGTCGCGCTTTTTACCTAACCGAGCTAATGCTTCGTCTACCCAGCCGAGCTTTTGAACGTCTTTAGGGTCCATACCGACACCAACACCAAAACCAGTTTTTGATACCCACACATGTTTTGATGAAAGGTAGCTGTTGAGGTTGAACTTAGTAACAACGGGGTTATCCGCACTTAATAAACAAGAAAAAGTATCACGCCAAACTGTTTTTTGGTGGAATGATTGTGGCAACTCTTCAAAGCGGTTTATCGCCATGTCAATTTTTCCGGCTTCTACATCATGAAAAGTAACATCACTTGGTGTCATGATGTCTATCGTCACGTTTGGTGCTATTTTATTTATTTTTCTCAATAAGTTAGGTAGTAGTGTTGAAGCTGCATAATCACTCGCCATAATGCGGAAAACTCGCTGGCTATTGGCTTCATTAAATTCTTCTTCACCTTGTAAAGCTTCTTCAAGTTCTAATAATATTTTTCTTATGGCAGGGGCTAATGCTCTAGATCGCTCAGTAGGAACCATTCCATCAGATGTTCTAACTAAAATAGGATCGTTAAATAATATCCTCAAGCGCTTTAGTCCATTACTCATTGCAGGCTGAGTAATGTTTAGTTGACTTGCCGCACGCGTGACGTTCTTTTCTCTTAGTAGTACATCAAGATAAATTAGTAGATTTAAATCAATTTTAGAAATATTCATGATATCAATAGTTCTTAGTAAAGTTATAACTTAACTATATGTCATTTATATCTGAGTAAATCAAGAAAAATATTTATTTAATCTTCACAATAACCCGTTTTTATTGAGTTTTATTATCGATTTTGTTCGTCTTACTTACTGTTAAGTATGAAGTTTATTTGTCAGGGTTTAGAGTTATTACACCATTATTCATTACTTTTATGGTAGGTATTGTTTCTATATATTTAATTAATGTTTGTCGATGGATTAGGATTTGTGTTGTTGAATTTGTATTGTTTCAGTTCCGGTTACGGTTTTTCTGAGCAAAATAACCTACTTATAATAATTTGGAGATAACTATGTCTACTTACCAAAATGCTATTGAAGCAGTTAGAGCAATTAAAGAAAAGGCTGGCAGTTCATGGAATGCCATTAATCCAGAATCAGTGGCTAGAATGCGAGCGCAGAACAAATTTAAAACGGGTTTAGAGATCGCTCAATACACTGCAGACATTATGCGTGCTGATATGGATGCATATGATGCTGACAACACTAAATATACGCAGTCATTAGGTTGCTGGCATGGTTTTGTTGGACAACAAAAAATGATTTCTATTAAGAAGCATTTTGATGGTAAAACAGATCGTCGTTATTTGTACCTTTCAGGTTGGATGGTTGCTGCACTTCGCAGTGAATTTGGTCCTCTTCCTGATCAATCTATGCACGAGAAAACGTCGGTAGCTTCTTTGGTTGAAGAGCTTTACACGTTCCTACGTCAAGCTGATGCGCGTGAACTTGGTGGTCTTTTCCGTGAGCTTGATGCTGCAAATGATGCTGATAAGCCAGCTATCCAAGACAAAATAGACAATCACGTTACTCACGTTGTACCAATTATTGCTGATATTGATGCTGGTTTTGGTAATGCTGAAGCGACTTACCTAATGGCTAAGCAAATGATTGAAGCGGGTGCTTGTGCACTTCAAATTGAAAACCAAGTTGCTGATGAAAAGCAGTGTGGACATCAAGATGGTAAAGTAACGGTTCCTCACGCAGACTTTCATTCAAAAATTCGTGCATTACGTCATGCTTTCCTAGAGCTAGGTATCGACAACGGCATTATCGTTTCACGTACTGACTCAGAAGGTGCAGGCCTTACGAAAGAAATTGCTGTTGTTAAAGAGCCTGGTGATCAAGGTGACATCTATAACTCTTTCCTTGACGTTGAAGAAATAGACGTAGCTGACATGGCTGAAGGCGATGTGTGCTTTAACCGTGATGGTAAACTTGTTCGTCCTAAGCGTTTACCTTCTGGTTTATACCAATTCCGTCAAGGTACTGGTGAAGAGCGTTGTGTATTTGATAGTATAGAAGCTATTAAAGCAGGTGCTGATTTACTTTGGATTGAAACAGCAACGCCAAACGTTGCTGATATCACGGCAATGATGAACGACGTGCGTAAAGAAATTCCTAACGCTAAACTGGTTTATAACAACAGTCCATCGTTTAACTGGACATTAAACTTCCGTCAGCAGCAATTTGATGCAATGGAAGCAGCAGGGGAAGATGTTTCTAGCTATGTTCGTGCTGACTTAATGAAAGCTGAATATGACGAAACTGAATTATCTGCAAGAGCTGATGATAAAATCCGTAGTTTCCAAGCGGATACATCACGCGAAGCTGGTATTTTCCATCATTTAATAACGTTACCAACGTATCATACAACAGCATTGTCTGTAGACAACCTAGCTAAAGAGTACTTTGGTGATGCGGCTATGCTTGGTTATGTTGAAGGTGTTCAACGTAAAGAAATTCGTCAAGGTATCGCATGTGTTAAACATCAAAACATGTCAGGTTCTGATATGGGTGATGATCACAAAGAATACTTTGCCGGTGAGAATGCATTAAAAGCTGGTGGTGCGAAGAACACATCTAACCAATTCTCATAGTCAATAGACTCTATATAGAATAAAAAAAACCGTACGGTCAACGTACGGTTTTTTGTCTTAACATGTGAAAGCTTAGTGATTAGATAAACCAGAAAACAAACAACTCAATTTAAAAGCTATACACTAAAGTAATAGCGGTTTGAGTATCAGTTTTCTTCGTTTCTTCACTAACTTCAGTGTTGTGGTCAATTTTAAATGAAAACTTAAGCTGCAAAGTTTCAATTAACTTGGTGGTAATTGAACTCTCTGCTTTATAAGTGCTGTTTTCACCACTTTTAGGTGCATATTTAGCACTAAAAGTTTGTTTGAATTCAACATTTTCATTTATTTTTCTTAAATATAGCGCCTGTGCTTGAACGATAAATGAACTTTTAGTTTCAGAAGGATCTTTTAATGTATCTCTTTTGTAACCTGGCCCGATATCAGCAAAAAATGACGAAGCATTGGTTTTATACCATTCACGACCCCAACCTGCTGAGATTGAACTTTGGTTATCAAAGCTTCCCGAAAGGCTGTCAATATAATCAACGTTACCGTAAACATAGCTTTTTTGATCTTTGTTTAGCGTGTAGTTAGTCTTTGACTCAATCGTCCACTTTCTATCGACAGTTTCAAAATGTTCTTCACCGTTGTCATCTTCTTCATCCGCTTTTTTTACTAAAACATCAAAAGCAAATGTACTACGCCATAAGTCTTTTTCGTACTTTAAGTCATAACCAGCTTTCATATCTGCACTGGTAGTGTTACCCGATTTGAATAACATACCAAGCTCTGCAGAAGAAGTAATTGCAGGTTTTTCAGTTGGTTCTGCAGCATAAGTTGCAGTACTAGATAAGGTTAGGCCAACTAAGGCGCCAGCGATTACTCTTTGATTCATATTAAGCTTCTTTATTCATGTATAAACCCATTTGTGGGTAAGGGATTTCGATACCAGCTTCGTCTAACGATACTTTGATTGTTTCTAATAAATCGAAGTAAACAGCCCAGTAATCTGCAGACTTAACCCAAGGGCGAAGAACTAAGTTTACTGAACTATCAGCTAATTCACTAACGCCAATTGTAACCGCTTGGTCTTTTAAAACCAATGGGTGTTCGCCAGCAATTTTACTTAATATCTCTTTTGTTTTAGCTAAATCTGCATCATAACTAACACCAATAACCAAATCTATACGACGAGTAGGCTTAGTTGAGTAGTTAGTAATCGTACCGCCAGTAATAGCTGCATTAGGAATGATTACTGTTTTGTTATCACCAGATTTTAATTGAGTAGAGAAAATATGAATTTCTTCAACTACACCTGAAGTACCTGCAACTTCAACAAAGTCACCACTTTTAAAAGGTTTTAATACGATAAGTAAAACACCTGATGCAAAGTTAGATAATGACCCTTGTAATGCTAAACCAACAGCCAAACCAGCAGCACCAATAACAGCAACTAATGACGTTGTATTAAAACCAAGGTGAGAGATTGCAGCAATAATAGCAAAGAAGAATATTAAACTATAAACAATACTACCAACAAAGCTAGAAACAGCTTTATCTACACTTTTGTGATCAAGAAGTTTTACAATTGTCTTACTAATTACTTTTGCAAGCCATTTTCCCACTATAAAAATAGCAATAGCAATAGCAATATCAATAGCGTACTGAATAAACATTCCTTGGTTTTCAGAAAACCATTTTGTGATCATTTCCATTTTTTTATCCTTGTGATTTTAATATATTATGATTTTTAGATTGAGCAAAAAATATTATATAGCAAGTATTTTCTGATAAAAAGAAGTAAGTGAATTAATTGTTAATGAAGTGTTAACTTGGTTGTGTTTTTATTTGTATGTAAGTGATGCAAAATTATTTAAAAGAGAGGGGGAGGGATACAAATGTAGTGATATTTTGAAAGTTAACCATGGGATTAAACATGGCTAACTTGAATAATGGCTTTTAATTTATGTTTTAGAGGCAGTATAAATGCTATTTATTGTGGTATCTAACATAGTGCTAAATTCATCATCAGACTGTTTTGCGGATAAACCCTCTGTTAATGCACGTGAAAAACTAGCAATCATACCATTGTTTTCACTAATTTTTTTATTGGCTTGTTCTCTATTATAACCACCTGATAAAGCTACTACTCTTAATACATTTGGGTGATTGATACATTCACTATAAAAATTGTTGATATCGGGAATGGTTAATTTAAGCATGACTTTTTGATTTGCAGATAATGTATCTAATTCAGCAATTAATGCTGACTTCAACATAGCTTCAGCATAAGGTTTATCAGGGCAATTAATGTTTACCTCTGGCTCTATAATAGGCATTAACCCTTTTGCTAGGATTTGCTTTCCGACTGTAAATTGTTGGGCTACAATTTCATTTATACCTTGAGAGTTTGCTTGGTTAATTACAGAACGCATTTTTGTACCAAACACACCTTCGTTAACTGCATGCTCAAGCAGTTTGTCTAAGTCAGGCATGTCTTTCATTAATTGCACGCCTTGTTGCTCTTCACAAAGTCCTTTATCTACTTTTAAAAAAGGTACGACTTTTTTGTCTTCCCATAAATATTGGGCTGAGGGTTTACCATCAAACTTTCTGTTAAGCGTATTTTCAAAAAGAATTGCACCTAAAACTCGATCACCATTAAAAGCAGAGTCAGACACAATACGAGTTCGCATTTCATGAACTAAGTCGTACATTTGTTCATCATTTTCAAATTCTACCTGGTCAACGCCGTAAGTTGAAAGCGCTTTGGGCGTGCTGCCACCACTTTGATCAAGTGCTGCAATAAATCCATTTTCTGAGGTCACTTTTTTAAGCATAGATGCTAAAGACATAGTTTAATCCTAACCGTTTAAATTGTAGGTAAATACACTCAATACCTTTCGAAACGAAATGCATTAAGTTTCATGACGTAATTATAGCAGGAAAGTTTATTCAAATGCATACCTATGTATAGTGGCTATTTCCGAATATAATTCGATAGAGGTGGTTTGGTGTGGTTTATGTTTGAATTTTACGATATCTTATGACGGATTTAGGTTTTAACGCATCTTATGAAACGAAATTTACTGGTGTTTTCGTAAGTTTACTACAAAATGGGTAAATATTTTTTTGAAATATTTCATAATGAAAATGTAAAGGATACTAAACAGTACGGGAAAAAATTTAGATTAAATACACTAATTTTAGTTTTTGTTATTTTAACTTGTTTATTTTAAAGACTATTTTGTTTTTAGGAGATTTGTTTGCAAATGTTGTTTAATTTCCTTTATCTAGAATAAAAGGAAACTAAACAACATAATATTCGGAAGGAATTACTTACCGCGTTGCTCTAAAATTTCTACAGCAGGTAATACTTTACCTTCAACAAACTCTAAGAATGCTCCACCACCTGTTGAAATGTATGAAACATTGTCTGCTAGATCAAACTTATCGATTGCCGCTAACGTATCGCCACCACCAGCTATTGAAAATGCATCACTCTCAGCGATTGCACGAGCCACAATTTCAGTTCCTTTAGCAAATGCATCTATTTCAAATACACCACAAGGGCCGTTCCATAAAATGGTTTTAGCATTTTTTAATATTTCAGCAGCTTGTGCAGCTGATTTAGGGCCGTAGTCAATAATATCGTCATCGCTTTCGATGTCTTTTGGATCTTTAATGGTTGTTTTAGAATCATGTTTCCAATCACTAAAACCTACTTTAGTTGTTGTTACGTCTTGTGCGTAAATAACTTCTGTTTCTTTACATAAGCGTTGTGCTTCAGGTATTAAATCTTTTTCGTAAAGTGAGTTACCTACTTCATTACCTTGTGCAGCAACAAAAGTATTTGAAATACCACCACCAACAACTAGAACATCAGCAATTTTAGATAACGAATCTAGAACAGTAAGTTTGGTTGATACTTTTGAACCACCAACAACGGCAACTAATGGACGAGCGGGGTTATCAAGTGCTTTACCTAAAGCTTCTAATTCAGCAGATAACAAAGGACCGGAAGCCGCAACAGGTGCAAATTTAGCTACACCGTGAGTAGATGCATGTGCACGATGAGCTGTACCAAATGCATCCATAACAAATACGTCACATAACGCTGCTAATTTTTTAGCTAGGGCATCATCATTTTTCTTTTCGCCGATATTAAAACGAATATTTTCAAAAACAACTAATTCACCCGCTTGAGCGTCTACACCATTTAGGTAATCTGCTTCTAATCTTACTGGGAAGTCTAATGCTGTTGCAAGGTAGTCAGCAACAGGTTGTAAAGATAACTCAGCACTTGGTTCACCTTCAGTAGGTCGGCCTAAGTGTGACATTACCATGACTTTTGCACCAGACTCTAGTGCTAGTTTTAATGTCGGTAATGCTGCTCTAAGTCGTGCATCAGATGTGATTTTACCTTCTTGAACAGGTACGTTTAAATCTTCACGAATTAGAACACGTTTTTGTGCTAAATCTAAATCTGTCATTTTAATAATCGACATGGTTTTTCTTCCTATCTTTAAAGTAGTAAAAATTAAAAAACTGTTTTATATACAAACTTTTATAAAGTATTTGCTATCACTTTTGCGGTATCTAACATTCTGTTAGCAAATCCCCATTCGTTGTCACACCAAATCAACATTTTAACTAATCGCTTATGACTAACACGCGTTTGATTACCATCAACAATACAAGAATGTGGGTCGTGATTAAAATCTATTGAAACTAGGGGTTCTTCGGTATAACTTAAGATACCTTGCAAGCCGTTGCTTTGGCTACTTTTAATCGTTTGATTAATGGCAGCAATGTCTACATCAGTTGAGAGGGTTAAACTTAAATCCATCGCTGTAACATTGAGTGTAGGTACCCGCACCGCAATAGCTTCGAAGCGTCCTGAAAATTTAGGTAATATTCGTTCAATACCAATCGCTAGTTTTGTATCAACCGGGATAATCGATTGACTTGCTGCACGTGATCTTCTTAAGTCTGGGTGATATGCATCAATAACTTGCTGGTCGTGCATCGACGAATGAATGGTTGTTATGGTGCCACTCTCTACGCCATATGCATCATCTATTGCTTTGATCACTGGAACAACGCAGTTCGTTGTACACGAGCCATTTGATATGATGTTGTGCTCACTCGTAATTATGTCGTGATTTACGCCATAAATAATAGTTGCGTCTACATCGTTTGATGCGGGATGAGAAAACAATACTTTTTTAGCTCCTTGAGCTAGGTGTTGTTCGGCTTCTTCGTAACGACCGAATTTACCTGTGCAATCAAGTACTATATCAACATTGTATTCAGCCCAAGGCAACTGCTTTAGATCCTGCTGGTGTGACAAAGCCACTTTTTGATCTTCAATAAACAATGTGTTGTTTTTAAGTTCAACTTTAAATGGGAATCGACCATGAGTGGTGTCATATTTTAATAAATGAGCAATGCCTTCGGGGTCAGCTATTTCATTAATAGCAACAAGCCTAAACTCGTCAGTTCTATTACTTTCAAATAAAGCACGTGCAACATTTCTTCCAATTCTTCCAAAGCCATTAATGGCAATATTTACAGACATAAAAACAACAAATAAACTTAAGTGATTAAACCGCTATGATACAGCTTCTTTTGGTGGACTGTTATAAGCTTTATTCTTTTTTATGACTCTTTAGTTAGTTGAGTTAAAAAAAAGGTTAACTTACGATGTTTGATACTCCGAATTGTCGCCCGAACAGCTTATAAGGTGCAAATGTTATTCTGATATTTGATATATTTTATTATTGTAAGATTTTAATGTTTACACATAAACACCTACCGTTTTATTGACTTGCAAAATTCACTATAATTTTAGAGGTATTATCAGTATATTAGAGACGCCTAAGCCATAACCCCTTTTTTGATTTTATGAAAACACACATTACTCAATTTTTGTTGGCCGTTATTATGTTTTTGACGGTGTGCTTGTTAACAATTATTGTCATAAAACCTTTTTCTGTTTTGATTTTTATTGGATCAGCGGCAGGGATCACTAGCGCAATTATTTTGCTGTGGGGTACACATTTACTTGCCGCTATTGTTACTGGGAGTTTACTGTTAAACCTTATTCTCTATTACTACTTTTCGGCGGCATTTAGTTTATCTATTTTTATGATCTCGACTTTAGCTATTTGTTTGCAAGGTTTTTGGGTTAAGCGCTTAACATACAAAGTAATCTCGACTCAACGCTGGTTAAATAGTCGGAGGAAACTGGTCTATTTTATTTTGAAAATAGGCCCTTTGTCTTCGTTAGTTTCAGCTGTTACTTCTGTGTTAATTGCAGTGATATATATACAAGAGTTTGATGGTAATTTATTTTATGCCTTTTTTCGTACCTGGGCGGCCAGCACATTAATCTCAGTTTTTATTATTCCTACGCTATTGTTTTTTCAAGGTAAACAGCAACTTAATAGTGGCAAGAAGGTTTTTGTTATTATTTCTTCTGTTCTTGGAGGCGTTTCAATTGCGTTACTGTTTAAGATATTTCAAGATCAACATCAACACTATAGAGTGGATGATTTTTATGGCGCACGTGATTTCGTTAAATCAGAATTACGGGGTGAAATCAGTAAAATTGAGCGACAACTCAACGCAATAAAAGCGTATTTTGAAACGAGTGACTCAATATCTCAAGATAAGTTTAGTGAATTTTCAGCTTATATTATGGGCGATTACTCTTCACTTGAGGCAATCGAATGGGTGCCTATTGTCCAACATGCGGATAGAAGAATATTTGAAAAGTATGTATCGGGCCTTCTTGATTTTGATTATCAGATAAATCTAGAAACACTCTCAGGCGATAAAGTTGCCCACCCAAAAGCTAATATTTATTTACCGATACAATATGTATTTCCTCGATATCAAAATGAAGAAGTACTCGGTACTAATGTTTTTAGTGACTTAAATAAAAAACGAGCTATCGATAAAGCGATCCAAACAGGAAAAGCTTCGTCAACCATGCCTATTAGTTTTATTGTAAGTGGTTTTGATGACCCGGTAATTAATGTCGTTTTACCTGTGTATAGTCAATATTTAGTCCCGTCTTTCGGAAAGTTTAAAACTGAAGATAATCAAGTGATAACGGGGGTTATTATTGGAGTAGTAAAAATATCAACCTTATTCAGCCGAGTCACAAAATTTAGTGAAGAAAATAACGTTAATGTCTATGTAACGGGTATTGATAGCCAATCACCTTATGTGATTTATGGCCAAAAGAGTGAACACTTAAATAGATTAGTTGATACCGATATAGCCATGACTTTCTTACATCAATGGCAATATACCATTTCAGAGAAAAACCCTTGGGTGATACAAACTAAAAAATGGCAAACATGGGCGATGCTTATAGGTGGTACATTTGGCGGGTTAATATTTCAAATCCTTATTTTGATGATGGCTGCATATTCTTCAGAATTAAGTTTTAGAGTATCGAAACAAACGCGAGAATTAATTTTATCTAAAGAAAAGTCTGATAACGAAAATCAGGCAAAAACACAATTTTTACACGCGTTAAGTATTGAGTTACGCATACCGCTTAGTGTTATATCAACCTTGATTGAGGTATTTCCAACCAAGAAATTGGATACCCAAGAAAAAGAATATATAAATAATATATCTAATGCTGCACTTAATCTTGAACAACTCATTGATACTTTAAATGAGTTGTCGACGATAGAGTCAGGAAATTTGGAGCTGAATAAACAATCTTTTGATTTCAGGTTGTTTTTAAATCGTTTGGAAGATATCACTGAAGTTCAAGTAAAAAACATCCAATTTATTGTACAAAATGATGTACCTCAATTTATTAAAACTGATGAGCTTAGGCTGCAACAAATATGTATGTCATGTGTTGAAAGTGCATGTGAACTTTTCGACAATAGTGACCTTTCTGTATCAGTTAAAGTACATTTTCATAAGAAAAGTAATGCAACTATTGTTTTTGTGATAACCCCTGTAATGAATAACCATGATGAGAATAACTTCGACCGAAACGAAATTGTTAACGACGAGATAAATCATTTTAATTTGAAAATGGCTATGGCAAAGGAACTGGCTAATCGTTTAGGTGGTAATGTTACTTTAGCAAAATTACCATCGGGTCAGCCTGTTATTAATGTATCAATTAAAGTATTGGTTTCTCAAGATAGGAACTACGAGTTCGATAGATTTAATCAATTATCAATGAACGATACTAAAAACCCGCTAATGTTAAAGCAAATTTTATTTATAGAAGGAAAAGTCGCTGGTAATATGAATTTTTGTCGACAGCTTAGTGCATTAAATTATCATTTGGTTGTTAAGAGGTTAGATGAAGTGATTACAACCGGAATTGATTCACATCAATATGCACTGGTTGTGTACGATTGTTATGATATGCAAAATAATTTAGATGATATCGTTTTGCTGAAAGATAAGACTCTGTTAAACACTCCCACACTAGGGCTGTTCAATCATCCCCCGAGTAATAGTAAATTAACTTTAGTTAATAACAAGTTTACTTTTTATCTTTTACTGCCAATTTCAACAGAAAACTTAAGTAATTTACTAAGTAAATATATTGCCTCATAGGAAGATCTAAACATTTTCTTCCTCTTTACTCTTTTCTAAAACGGTTTTAACCATATCGGTTATTTCATTTTTTGTTGAGGGTTTAATTATGTAGCCTTTTAATCCGTAGTTAGCCCATTTTTTTACAATTTCTTTATTTTTATTACTGGTGAGTGCTATTACTGGGATATCTTGTCCTCCGGACAGTTTTCTAATTTTTTTAGTCGCATTTAGGCCATCAAGGTTAGGCATATAAAGATCCATTAAAATCAAATCGTACTTCTTGTCTTTTATTTTTTGTAAAGCACAAAGTCCGTCTTCAGCTTCTTCAATTTTATAGTTCTCTTTTGTTAATACTTCACTAATCATATCCCTATACAGTTTATTATCTTCTACAATTAATATGCAGATATCTTTAACATCAAAAGTGTTGGTATTGGTGTTTTTTTCTATGCGTGAAATAGGAGGGAGTTCATCACCATCCTCAGGAAGTGGCCTTTTTTTAATTGAAGGGACATGGGTTATAAGGCCTTTGGGTTTCATTTCCATTGCTTCAGCATTAACTTCCTCTTCTCCTTTTTCTTCTGGGGGGGCAATATTTGTTTGTAGATCCGCTTTAAATTCAGCTCTTTTAGACACTAACTGAGCCAGCATTTTATCTAGTCCTGCTCTAATATCGTCTTCTAAATGAGCGAGAAGCGGAGTGATATGCTCTTCCGTTAGCGTCGACATTATTTGTTCCGTGCTAGTTAAATCGCTTTGAGCTGTGGAGATAATAGAGCTGTCTATTTGATTTAACTGAACTAACTCTTCACGCCTACTGGTAAAACTGTATAAAATATCTTGTTTACACCGACTGCCTTCATCAATTAATTGTGATAAATCATCATTTATTTTTTCAAATAATTCATCGTTTACAGCTTTTAACTGACTTGTTGACTGGGTTTTTGTTAAACCATTTTGTACGATCATTAGTAATCTTAGTTTTTCGTATAAAGGCTGAAAAACAAAATAATTATCGAAAAGGCCTTTGATGCAGCTCCTAAACGCCAATGAGGATTCTTTGTTGTTACATAAAATAACGCTATAGTGCAAATGTTTAAAAGAGTGTTTTTCAACAAGATCTTTATAGTATTCAACGTTCTTTTCTACATTGCCTAATGCAAATAAAATAACGGAAGGCTCTGTTTTCAACAGAAATTCGATTGTTTCATTATTTTTTTTTATCGTTCTATATTCTTCGATATGTGCAGCTAATATATCTGCAGCACCAGAAGTATCTTCTTCTCGCTCCATAAGTAAAACGACTTTAGGATAGCGGCTGCCAATAGGTAGTTTTTTAGCTTTCATTTTTGATCTCACCATAGACCTGTTTTACCGAATGATTGAGTAAAATAATCAATTGCTTACATTGCTCTTTATCCTCGAGCAACGATTTATCTTCTAATTGCTGTAAATAATCAGCAGTAACTTCTGCACCAATGGCTTTTGCTGATGTCTTTAAAAAATGAGTTTCTTTTTTTATCTGCTCAAATGCATTTTCGCTATAGGCCGCACTTATCTCTTTAATAGATTTTTTTGCCTGTTGTAAAAATTCTATTTTGAACTTTCTGATTAATGCTTTATCGTCACCTATTAAATCAAACATCACCTTTGTATTAAGGATTTGTAAGTTGTCATTCATGTCCATACCATTTCTTTAATGTTGTGCGTAAATCGGCTAATTGCAGAGGTTTACTGACAAAATCACTCATGCCCGCGTTGTAGCAATATTCTGCGTCTCCACTCATTGCAGCACCGGTTACGGCAATAATAGGGATGGGCTTTGTATTATTGTTTTTTTCATCTGCTCTAATTTGTCTTGTCATATCGTATCCATCTAGGTTTGGCATGTGACAGTCAGTTAAAATAAGCTTGTATTGGCCTTCTTCCCACATTATTTTTCCTTGTAAACCATCATCAGCCAGATCACATCGATAGCCTAACTTTTCGAGTTGCCTGACCATAAGTTTTTGATTTAAATGATTATCTTCAACCAGTAAAATATCTGCACCTGTATTTTTTGGGGAATTTGTGACTTCAATACCCAAATCAAGATCAAAATCTAGTTCTTCTAACCTTAATGAATCTTCTTCTATCTCTAAATCAGTTAGATCAAGTTCGTCGAGATCAAGTTCAAAACCACTTTGCCAGGCTTGCTGAATACTTTGAATGAGCTGTATACGAGTGAGGGGAGCAGAGCATGTTACTTGTGTTTTTTTAAATAACTTTCGGGTTGCATCGACTAACACTTTTGTTACGGCGATTATGACTCGACTTTTGCTTTTGTTGTTTTGTATTAAAGCATTAATTTTGTCACGGTCTTTCGTATTTTCGTTGAGTAAAATAAAGACCACATCACAGTCTGGTATATGTAAATTGCAATCAGATAACTCTCGATAAGAAACTGTTGCACCTTCATCATGTAAATAACGACTATAGAGTTTAAGCTTTTTCGTCGATTTCTCGTCACAACTGAGAAGTGAAATACTGATGTTTGGGAGCGATTCTATATGCATAGCTCGTGTTTCTTGTGATTTCCAAAATGGAATTTCAACATCAAAGCAAGAGCCTTGTCCTTCTTCACTGGTTAATATTATTCTGCCTCCCATCATTTCAGTTAATTTTCCACAAATTGCCAGTCCAAGGCCTGTCCCCCCGTATTTTCTTGTTGTGGAACGTTCTGCTTGAATAAAGGGCATAAATAGTTTCTTTTGAATAACAGTATTAATACCAATACCGTTATCGATAATCTTCAGGCTTAATGTGCTGGTTATCTCATTACTTTCTACAATGGTAGTTTCAAGCGTTACTTGGCCTTGTTTTTTTTGAGTGGTGCTGGTGAATTTTAAGGCATTACCAATAAGGTTGAACAATATTTGCCTTACACGCATAGCATCACCTTGCATGAACATAGGTGTATCGGGGTCTTCAATAACGTTCAGTGTAATATTTCGTTTAATAGCTACAGGAATAAAAACCTTGATCACATTATCAATGACTTCGGAAATTGAAAATACACGCTCTTCTAGCTCAAACTTTCCTGATTCAATTTTATTAATATCGAGAATGTCATTAAGGATAAAAACGAGGTTTTCTGCCGACGTTTTTGCGGTATCAATAAGGTCTTTTGAGTCATCAGTTTGTTTTGTTGTGCTAAGTAAATCTAAAGAGCCTATTACGCCATTCATTGGCGTTCTTAGCTCGTGGCTCATCATAGAAAGAAATTCTGATTTTATTTGGCTTGCATGTTCTGCTCTTTCTTTTGACTTGATTAACTCGACTGTACGTTGCTCAACACGTTCTTCTAGCTGAGCATTAAGCATCTTGAGCTTTAATTCTGCTTCATGAATAGCCGTTTCATCTACACATATGCCGTCAATTCTACAATTATTCCCAAGAGCATCTTGGCCTACACGTCCTTTACCTTGAAAGTATCTGACAGTGTTGTTTTTCATAATTGAACGGTATTTTTCTGAAAACTCTATGCCTGTTTTTAAGGATTCATACATGGCTGATTTCACTCGCTCAGTATCATCAGGATGTATTTTAGAAAGCCACTTAGCGTAATTACCTATGTCACTAATATCTAAACCAAGCATGCTATTAGTGAGTACATCCCAACTCCAACGCCATTCTTTGTCAATCATTTCTGCGTGCCAGGCACCTATTTTTCCTGCCTTCATGGCAATGCTATTACTTTCAATTGCATTATTAAGATCGTTGAGGATTTTTTTATTTAACGTGGTATCGTTTAAAGTGCCAATTATTTTTTGGGGTTTGTTGTTCTCTAAAAATATTTCTCCCCGAATTTGAAACCAAAAGACCTTTTCGTTAATTACCATTCTAAATTCAAAATTTAACGGTAATTTCAAGTCAATATGAGATTTTATAAAGCTTTCAAAAATCAACCTATCATCTTCAAAAATTGAGGATTTTAAGTCATCCCAAGTAAAGCTTTCAATATCAGCTTTGTGGACTAATTCCTTAAATTTATCGGAAAAACTAGCTATTTGATTATTTATGTCAAATTTCCATAGAGCGAGGTTGGTACTTTCTACCGTATTCATAAGGCGCGTAAGGTATAAATCTTTTTTCTTATATTTGTCTGCCCAATTCTCTTCTTTTTGTAGAGTTAAAATATTAGTGTTTAGATCAGATGGAGAATTTAGTGTTAGTAAAATCACTTGTGCTTGGTTGTTTGTTTTATCTATTACATATATACGTCGATTTTTTTCAAGTTTTTTGATGGACCCTGTATTTGTGAGACCTTCGGAATATGGTAAAAAATAATCAAAAAGAAGTTCTTGGTTTAGATTGGTATGAGACGTGTTTAGTAATGATAATGCCAGTGCATTACTGGCAATAATAGTGTAATTACGATCAATTAAAATCGCAGGAAATGGAATGTCACTAATTAATTTAAAAGCTGTCCTTGCCATAAATCATGCCTTAGCTATTGCTAACCTACATAAAATATAGCAGTTAATTTTTTTTTTACTAAGCTAAAAAATTGATCTTGTTGTACCTTTTACTTAAGGAGATTTCCAATAGTTAATGAGTGATAAAAAGCATAAGAATGAAAAATAAAATAATAACACTATTAAAAGCGAGAATATAAGCGAAACCCTTCCAACTCTCCTTAACAGAATAGCCTTTAGCGTCTATATACCACCACCATAATGAACACATTAATAGCGGGAGTAAGAAAAATAATTTGATCATGTGAGGTTTTCCTTATTCATACAATGAGTTTGTTGATCTTTATTATTTATAAGTTGGTTGAGCGGTTTTCTTATCGAATATAAAAATAACATGCTGGGGATAACCATTAATGAGGTTAATACAAAGAACAATGCCCAGTTTCCGTCTAACCAATCAACAATTATCCCTGAATATGAGCCTAGCATTACTCGACCAAAAGTGCCTAATGAAACCATTAATGCATATTGGCTTGCGGTAAATGTTTTATTACATAAAACAGAAATAAGGGCGACAAAGGCAACTGAACCCCAAGCTGAGGTAAAGCCGTCTACAAACACGGTAGCTGCAAAAAGGAGCTTATTAGGGCCCACGACAGCCATAACCGCGAACATTAAGTTACTTGAACTCATGGCTATACCACCAATAAATAATCCTTTTAATATACCGTAGCGAATAGTGAATATACTGCCAATTAATGAAAATACAATGGTGGTAGCCCAATTGATCATTTTAGAATAATAAGCAATATCACCGTTAGAAAAGCCAACTTCTCGGTAAAAAACTATCGACATTCTTCCTAGGTATGCCTCACCCAATTTAAACAAGAAAATAAATAACAAAATAGAGAGCGCAAGGCGGGCACCGTTACGATCGAAAAACTCTTGTATGGGAGCAACCAGTGTTGCCAGCAGCCACGCTGATACTCTATGAAGAGGCGTAAAATGTTGTGTTATTGATTGCTCAAATGTCTTAGGTAAAGCGTTAGTGTTAATACTGTTATTTAATTGCGCTAACTGACGTATAAAAATAAATAATAGGAAAACAATAGTGAAGGTAATAAACCAAAAACGATATTGGCTTGAAATTATGCTTTCAGGCCATGCAGGGTAACCAATATTTGCATAGATTATTGTGGCAAAAATAGTGGGAATAATCAGTAAAATAAGGAGAGGTTTGTTACCTTGACCGGGTAGGGCGCTGAGATAATTGGCTTGAATTTTATTTAATGTTTGTTCTCTATCCGTTTTAGGTTCAGGCACAACTAGGGCGGTTATCATTAAAACAGCCATAATTACAGCAAGGACAACAAATACCTCGGTCCACACCCAGTTTGGTTGGTCTACAAGTAAAAAAGGGATACTGCCTAATCCAGCAAAACCCGTCCACCAGCCTGCTGTTGCCATAGCTGATCCTGCCGACATATAGTTACTGTCATCATCGGCTAATATGTCTATTCTGTATGCATCTATCGCAACGTCTTGGCTAGAACCGAAAAACGCAATCACTAACCCTAAAAGAGCAGCAAGCCCTAACTGATTTGAAATGTCTACGCTGCTTAACAAATATGTCGCAATAACAATAAATAGTTGTGTAAACAAAATCCAACTACGTCGCTGCCCAAGCTTACGGGTTAAAAAAGGAACTTTTAAGCGATCGACAAAGGGGGACCATAAAAAGTTGATACTATAGGTAACAAAAATAAGTCCAAACAAACCTATGCTGGAACGACTTAATCCTTCGTCTTTTAGCCAGCCACTCATTGCTGAGCCAGTCATAACCCACGGGAAACCACTGGCAACACCAAACCAAAAAATGGTGAGTAATCGTTTATCTTTGAAATAGAGTAGAGTACTGAATAAAGAGTTAGAGCTAGGCATTTATAAAATCAAACAGAGAGTAGAACTAAGAGCGTACCAGAGTGTAGTGACTGAAAGAAGAAAATTGTTATAAATAAATTGATTAAGGGAAAATTAATCAATTTATTTGAGTGAGGATGAACGGTTACAAATTGGTTAGGTTAAAGTTAGGCTATTGGTCTCCAACCAATACAATCAACAGGGTAACTTCCAATCCCATCAAAAAAATCTAAACAGGTTTTTATTTCACTTTTAAAATATAAATTATCGTCTAATGCGCGTGCGCCATGCAGGCTCATTTCATGAACAACATGCCAAAATACACGTTCTCTAGCATTGCCCGGCGTTTCATCAGTTACATTTAACAAGGTCCATTCTTCCATGGTATTAATAATAAACTGGTCTAGCTCCGTATAATGAAGTGAATGCCTAATCACCGCATGAATATAGGATGTTGTTTCGGTAATTTTATCATTGATAAACTGCTCAATTATCATATGCCCCTCAACTATTGTGACCTTTACTTTTTCTGTTTAGTTATCGCAAATGTTCCAACTCGTGAATTACAGAATAAATATAACTTTTAACGCATGTCACTCTATTAGGTATCGTAGATAATTGGCTAAAAGTCAAAATGATAATTTAAAGCTAAATAAAAGTTGGTTCAAGTAAATATTATTCTGCGGGTAATAATGTCACCTTAATTAACAATATTGGTTTTACAGGCACATCATTCCACGCCATTTCTTCATTAAAATCAGTTGGTACTTTAGAAATAGCTTCTATAATCTCTTCGCCTTCTACAATACTACCAAAAACAGCATAACCCCAACTTCTTCCAGGGTCTAGATTGCTATTATCAGCTACGTTAAAAAAAAACTGACGATTAGCGGTATGTGGTTTAGATTCTTTGGCCATAGCGATCGTACCTAAATCATTTTTTAAACCATTTCCAGATTCATTCACTATGTTTTTGTTGAGTTTTTTACTGACAAAATCTTTAGTATAACCACCGCCCTGAACAATAAAGTTTTCGATAACACGATGGAAAATTGTATTGTTATATTCATCGTTAACAACATAATTTAAAAAATTTTCAACAGTAATAGGGGCTCTAACCCGATCAAGCTCAACGATAATATCGCCCATCGAGGTTTCAAATTTTACTTTTGGATATAAATCATCAGGATTTATAAGTGAATTTTTATTAAATGCTAATGTTGATTGAGAAAATAATATGCTGAAAGTTATTAATAGTAGAATAAAGTTTTTTTTCATTATCTTCTCTTAAAAAATATCGTTGTTAAAGTGTTGTGTCGTTATTTATAGAATGTTGAATTTCAAAGCTGTTGGTTATTTTAATCAATAATGCGGCAAGTTGATGGTTAAAGTCTCTCTCTAGTACTGCCATGTCAGCAACCAAAGGGCCATGACTTTTCCCCCTAGAGCTGAAAGTTTTTGAAGTTGATGTGCCATTTTTTTTAATGTTAACCGTTAAAGTAATTGAATTATTAACATGATAATCAACGAAGTTTTGCGTAACGTTAATTAAGGCGGTATTGATAAAAATATCTACACGAGTATTCGCATTATTATTAAGTGTTAACCCTTGTTTACGTAAAGCGGGGCTTATTGCCTGAGTGACAATATTCGATAACGAGTCTTGGCTGGAAAATAATTTAGCCGGGTCGTCACCGTTAATTATCTGCACAACTTGATTACCCGGGCGTTGATCAATCACGTTAAGTTGAATGGCTTTATCACTGTATATACTTTTAGTGTAACCAAAAAGTTCAGGTGAAATAACAATATGTTTAGGCGACGTACTACAGGCTGTCAGGCTAAATAAAATAACTAACGAAATTAATCTAGTGCATGTCATCGTTTAATGGCCGAGGTTGTTACAAATTTATCATTACTAGCAACCAATTTCTCATTGCCAAAAATGCGTTGTAATTTTATATGATAAGCTAATTGGCGATTCCCAATAATACGCAATTCGCCTCCTTTTTTTAACACCCTATGACTATCCTTGAACATTTGCCAAGCAATATGGTCAGTTGTTGCCGTTTGTTGATGAAAGGGTGGATTACATAGTATGAGATCTACACTACCGCCTTCAACCCCACTTAAACAATCATTTAGTAAAAAAGTACATTGTTCTGCCTGTTCAGGGAAGTTTTTCTCGATATTTATTTGAGCAGAAGCTAAAGCCATATGAGATTCATCAACAAAGGTTATATTCGCATTGGGTTGCTGATCTATAATCGATAAACCAATAACACCATTACCACAACCTAAATCAATAACATTGGCATCTGGTTTTACATCAGGGAGATTTTCAATAAAGTATCTCGCACCAATATCGAGTTTTTCTCGAGCGTATACATTAGATAGGTTTGAAATTGTGAATGATTTTTTATTATCTAATGCTGATGTTAACGACCAAACAGTAGGAAACGGTGAACTGTTTTGTTGTTGATTTTCGTTGATGTCAGTAAACACTAATCGTGCTTTTTTTACTGCACGCGATGTTTTGGTTTCGCCTAAGTGCTTTTCAAATAACTTTAAGGTAGAGCTATGTATATCTTTGGCTCTGTCTGTCGCAATAAAAATAACATCATTTTCGTAAGTTTTTGATATTTGACTAAGTTGATCTATTAATAAGCTTTTGCTTTTTGGGATTTTATATAAGATAAGATCAATAGTTTGAGGTAATTCATCAACACTGCTTAAGTAAGTAATGTTTTCGTCAGCAAGATGGTTTTGCTCAATATTATTTTTAATTCCCTGTTGGCTGATAAACGAATCATTAACACAAAATACTTTGTGTTGAGTGAGGTTTGTCGTTAATGCGCCAAAAGCGTCATTCATTACTAATATGTTACGTTTATCTTCAATTAAACCTTGCTCAGTAATATGGTTTAAAAGATATTCATCAGCAGCATCCCATGCTTGTAAACTACGATTGACTTGTCCTACGGGAAAACGATCTAGAAATAGGTTTTTGTCATTGATAATAAAAGGGCTAATCATAATAAGAGCTTTAAACAGGAAGGAATGAGTATGGCTTTATTGTGTCAAAAAAAATGACTTTTCGCTAGGGGCTGTTGAGCTTAGTTTATAAATGCTTTTAGCAGTAACGTGGCTACAGAAGGACTTTACTTGGAATTAAATGCTCGATATGAACAATAATTTTAAAAACGCTCAATGATTGATGTAAATACTGAATTTAACGTGGTTAAAACAACCTAGCCTAATTTAACGTTTTAGGAACAAAAAGATGGGGCGGTTATTTAAGTTGAGCAAGTAGGAGTGCCAGCGTTTTTCTTATATAAAAGGCTAATGTATTGCCGTATAAAAGCCCTGAAAGTAGCAGAAGGCTCTGATATTAGCATCAAAAAACTTATCTAATGTACGCAAATGCTTAACTGAAATTATTAAACTTTTATTTCTATTATAATGGCATAAATTGTTTAATGGTCTAAAATTTAAGTAGCACTTAATAATATAAAAAAGTTGGGGGAATATGGCTATTGAACTATTGATAGAGCAAAAGCTAGTGGATGAGTTTGCACCTTTGCATCTTGAAATTACAAGAGAAAGGGTGGATTACGAATTGTCAGGTGTTCCACAATCACATATAAAAGTTGTTATTATCTCTAGCGACTTTGATGGCGTGAGAATTCATAAGCGTCACAAAGCGATAAACAAGGTATTAGTGACTGAGCTTATTGAACACGTCTCTGTTTTAGAGCTTCATACGTATACTGAAAAGGAGTGGCTGTATAAGTATTCCACTTTGCCTTTGTTCCTTCGGCACGACACCATCACACATCAAATAGCCTAGTATTATATGCTAACCTACCAGACGTTTAATGGTAGGTCATATCTGTTATTTTAAAACTCCAACTTATTGCTTATTCAGTTATAATTATTCGTATTTTTAAACTGATCGTACCTCTTATTTTTTTTAGCAGAGTAAACTAGTCACATTAAATAAGAACAGGATCGAGTTAAATCATCGGTTAACTATTTCAATAATAAGGTCTTTTTATGGTTATCAAACCAAAAATTCGTGGTTTTATCTGTACTAATGCACATCCGGCAGGTTGTGAAGCTCATGTTAACGAACAAATTTCTTACGTAAAAAAGCATCAACAGGCTGATGTTAAACCAAAAAACGTATTAGTCATTGGTTCATCTACCGGTTACGGTTTAGCATCAAGAATTACCGCTGCTTTCGGTAATGAAGCTAAAACACTCGGTATCTTTTTCGAGAAACCACCAACAGAAAAGAAAACAGCATCTGCAGGTTGGTATAACACTGCTGCTTTTCAAAAGGCTGCTGACGAAGCTGGAATTTGGGCTAAAAACATTAACGGTGATGCGTTTTCTCATGAAATAAAAGCAAAAGCTATTAACACCATTAAAGAAGAACTAGGTCAGATTGATCTTGTTGTATACAGCTTAGCCTCTCCGCGTAGAACAGATCCTGACACCGGTGAAGTTTACTCATCTACACTTAAGCCTATTGGGCAAAGTGTAACCACTAAAAATTTGAATACTTCAAAACGTATTATTGACTCAGTATCTGTTGAAGCAGCTAATGACGAAGAAATTCAAGGAACTATTGACGTAATGGGCGGAGCAGATTGGGAGCTTTGGATCAAAGCACTTAATGACGCTGGCGTATTGTCAAATGGCTTTAAAACCGTTGCTTATACATATATAGGTAAAGAGCTTACATGGCCAATCTACGGTAAAGCGACTATAGGTAAAGCAAAAGAAGATTTAGATCGTGCCGCAACAGAAATAAAATCGTCAACATCAGCCATTCAAGGTGAAGCTTATGTAACATCGTTGAATGCAGTAGTAACACAAGCAAGTTCGGCTATTCCAATTATGCCTTTGTACATATCCGCTATGTTTAAAGTAATGAAAGCTGATGGCACGTACGAAGGTTGTATCGAACAAATTCAAAACCTTTTTGTAGAGAATATATACGGAGAGTCGCCGCGCCTTGATGACGCTGGTCGTTTACGCCAGAACTACAAAGAACTGGAAGATAGTGTTCAAACACGTGTAACTGATATTTGGAACACTGTTGATACAGATACTATTGATGAATTAACTGATTATGTTGGTTACCATCAAGAATTTTTAAAGTTATTTGGATTTGGTATTGAAGCGGTGGATTACGAGCAAGACGTGTCTCCTTTAGTGGAAATTAATCATATTTCTTAACTATTAAATAGCTTGTTATTGTAAATAAAAGCTGGCTTATTAAGTCAGCTTTTTTCAATTCAGCACATAAATAAATGCATGTTGCAAATAAGACTCATTATCATTTAAATTATTGGTTATAAAGAAAATTTATACATTCAGACAAAGATTTATTCGTCGTACATTTTGTTTTTTGTCCGAATTATAAGCAAAATCGTAATTAATCAACTAAATTGTAATTTAAAGTGTTCTAGAACATAGATAGATTTACAGTTTTTGTGATAAAATCGCGCCAGAAATTTTAACTTAGAGTCAGTGGAACTTAATTTTAGTTTAAATTGGGTAAATCTACTGAAATACACTGAAATCGAGGATTTATTTAACCGTCAAAATTTCATTTTGATTGTCGAATAAAAAATTGATTTTGATACTCCCATCAAAAGTAGTGCAAGTGTTTATGATTACAATAAAAAAAGGTCTGGATGTTCCTGTAGTTGGTTCGCCCCAGCAGGTAATCCATGATGGCAATGCCATTAAAACCATTGCAACACTAGGTGAAGAGTTTGTGGGTATGCGTCCAACCATGTTTGTAAAAGTGGATGATCGCGTAAAAAAAGGCCAGGTACTTTTTGAAGATAAAAAGAACCCAGGCGTTAAATTCACAGCTCAAGCATCAGGTGTTGTAAAGGAAATCAACCGCGGCGAAAAACGTGTTTTACAGTCCGTTGTTATCGAAATCGATGGCAATGAGCAAGAAACATTTACAAGCTATTCGGCAAATGAACTTTCTTCTATCAAACGTGATGATGTTGTTTCCAACCTAGTTAATTCTGGTTTGTGGACTGCATTACGAACACGTCCATACAGTAAAGTTCCTGCAATTGATTCAACGCCAGTAGCCATTTTTGTTAGTGCTTTAGATACAAACCCTAATGCAGCAGAACCTGAAGTTATTATTAACGATCAGGCTGAAGCTTTTAAACAAGGTTTAGTTATTTTATCGCGTTTAACTGAAGGTGAAGTATTTGTTAGTAAAGCACCTGGAAGCAATATTCCAGTTGCCGATAATGTTAACGTAAATGAGTTCTCGGGCAAGCATCCTGCTGGTTTAGTTGGTACTCATATTCACTTTTTGAAACCTGTTAGTGCAAGCAAATTTGTTTGGCATGTTGGTTATCAAGACGTTATTGCTTTTGGTAAGTTATTTACAACAGGTGAACTTGATTCATCTCGCGTTATTGCGTTAGCTGGTCCTGCCGCTAAAAATCCTCGTTTAGTGAGAACTATACTTGGCGCATCAACTACTGAATTAACAGCTAATGAAGTTGAGTCTGGAGAATTACGAGTTGTATCGGGTTCTTTATTATCTGGTTCAACGGCGAAAGGTGTTCACGCATATTTAGGTCGTTATCACGTTCAACTTTCTTTAATTTTAGAAGGTAGAGAAAAAGAATTTATCGGTTATATGTACCCAGGACCGAATATGTTCTCTGTAACACGTGCATACATGTCTCATTTCTTCCCTAAGAAGTTATTCAACATGACCACTACAACTAATGGTAGTTCACGCGCAATGGTTCCAATTGGAAACTATGAACGTGTTATGCCTTTAGACATTTTACCAACATTGTTGTTACGTGATATCGCTGTAGGCGATACAGACGGTGCACAGCAACTTGGTGCTTTAGAGCTAGATGAAGAAGATTTAGCGCTTTGTACATTTGTTTGTCCAGGCAAAACAGATTACGGCGTTCTACTTCGTGATTGCCTAACCACAATTGAGAAGGAAGGTTAGTCATGGGTGTGAAAAAGTTTATTGAAGATATTGAGCCGCATTTTGAAAAAGGCGGCAAGCATGAGAAGTGGTTTGCTCTTTATGAAGCAGTAGCTACAGGCCTATTTACTCCAGGCTACGTTAACAAAGGTCAAACTCACGTACGTGATAGTATTGACTTAAAACGTATCATGATCACTGTATGGTTAGCCGTATTTCCTGCCATGTTTTTTGGTATGTACAATATTGGTTTCCAAGCAGTTGCAGCTTTAGGTCAAGGTTTTGCAACACCAGACACATGGCAAACAGCTTTGTTTGCAATGTTAGGTGGTACGTTAACTGCTGATTCTAATTGGTTTAGCATGATGCTTTACGGTGCTGTGTTCTTCCTACCTATATATGCCGTAACATTTATTGTTGGTGGTTTTTGGGAAGTATTATTCGCAGCGGTTCGCAAACATGAAGTTAACGAAGGTTTCTTCGTAAGTTCTATCTTATTTGCGTTAATTGTTCCTGCTTCTATTCCTTTATGGCAAGTTGCTATCGGTATTACTTTTGGTGTTGTTGTAGCTAAAGAAATATTTGGTGGTACGGGTAAGAACTTCTTAAACCCTGCATTAGCGGGTCGTGCATTCTTATTCTTTGCTTATCCTGCTGAGATCTCAGGTGATGCTGTTTGGGTTGCTGTTGATGGTTACTCAGGCGCAACAGCATTAAGTGCTGCTAATCAAGGCCTTATTGAATATTCAATGAATGCTGACTGGTGGGACGCGTTCTGGGGCTTTATTCCTGGTTCAGTAGGTGAAGTTTCAACATTCGCTATTTTACTTGGTGGTGCTTATATCCTTTATAAAGGTATTGCGTCATGGAGAATCGTGCTCGGTGTGTTTGGTGGTATGGTAGTTACATCATTACTATTTAATGCTATTGGCAGCGATACAAATGCAATGTTTGCAATGCCTTGGTACTGGCACTTAGTTGTTGGTGGTTTTGCATTCGGTATGATGTTTATGGCGACAGACCCTGTTTCAGCTTCTTTCACTAATACTGGTAAATATTGGTTTGGTGCATTAGTTGGTATTATGGTTGTGCTTGTACGTGTTGTTAACCCAGCATTCCCTGAAGGCATGATGTTAGCTATTTTATTCGCTAACTTATTTGCTCCTTTATTTGACTACTTTGTAGTGAAATCAAATGTTAAACGGAGAATTGCACGCAATGGCTAGTAATAAAGAAACATTTGGAAAAACGGTTGGTTTTGTTCTGGCAGTATGTGTGGTGTGTGCAACATTAGTATCATTCTCTGCAGTACAGCTTAAGCCGTTACAAGTAGCTAATAAGCTATTAGATCAACAAACTAAAATTCTAGAAGCTGCTGGGCTACTTGATAAAGCCGGTGACGATATTGTTGCTACTTTCAACAAGTTTGTTGACGCGAAAATGATTGACCTGGACTCAGGTGAATTTATTGAAGGTGACCCATTACTTTTTGATGAGCGTCGTAATTCACGTGATATGGCTAAGTCAGAAAAACCTGAAAACGATATTGCTGGGATTAATCGCCGTTCTCATTCTGCTGTTGTGTATTTAGTACGTGACGATGCAGGAACAGTTCAAACTATTGTATTGCCAATTGTTGGTTCAGGTTTATGGAACTTAATGTTCGGTTATGTTGGTTTGGAAGCTGACTTAAATACAGTAAAAAGCGTTATTTATTCTGATCATAGTGAAACTCCAGGTTTAGGTGCTGAAGTACTTAACCCGAACTGGAAAGCTTTATGGCCAGGCAAAAAGATTTTTGACGCAAACGGTGTTGCTAAAATTAACTTAGTTAAAGGTGGTGCAAAAGCAGGTGATGTTCACGGTGTTGATGCTTTATCTGGTGCTACATTAACAAGTAACGGCGTTACAAATACTTTACGTTTTTGGTTTGGTGAAGAAGGGTACGCGCCTTTTATCGCTAAATATCGCTCTTCATTAGGTAAGGGAGGTGTTAACTAATGGCATCAGAAGCAAATAAGGTTTTAATTAAACCTATTTTTGACAATAACCCTATTGCGTTACAAATATTAGGTATTTGTTCTGCATTAGCGGTTACAAGCTCAATGAAAAATGCATTAGTTATGACACTTGCTGTTGTAATGGTAACCGCATTTTCTAATCTATTTATTTCGATTATTCGTAATCAAATACCTTCAAGTGTTCGTATTATTGTTCAAATGGCAATCATAGCGTCATTAGTAATAGTTGTTGACCAAGTGCTAAAAGCTTTTTCATACCAATTATCTAAAGAACTATCGGTCTTCGTTGGTTTGATCATTACTAACTGTATCGTTATGGGACGCGCAGAAGCTTTTGCTATGAAAGAAAAGCCAGGCGTTAGTTTTTTAGATGGTATCGGTAACGGCTTAGGTTATGGTTTCATTTTAATGACGGTTGCTTTTATTCGTGAGCTATTTGGTTTTGGAACGTTGTTTGGTATTGAAATATTACCACTGATTCAAAATGGTGGTTGGTATCAGGCGAACGGCTTATTGGTATTGCCGTTTAGTTCATTCTTCGTTATCGGCTTTATTATCTGGGCTATCCGCCAATGGAAACCAGAACAAGTAGAGAAGGATTAAATTGATGGAACATTATTTAGCAATTTTAGTAAAAGCAATTTTCATCGAGAATATCGCGTTAATGTTTTTCTTAGGTATGTGTACATTTTTGGCCGTATCTAAAAAGGTTGACACAGCTATTGGTTTAGGTGTGGCTGTTGTTGTAGTGCTTGGTATTGCTGTTCCAGCTAACCAAATTATCTACCAAGCAATACTCGCTCCTGGCGTGTTAGATAGCCTGTTAAATATTACTGATCCGAAAGAGTCAATTGATTTAAGCTTTCTATCGTTTATTACATTCATCGGTGTAATTGCTGCACTTGTTCAAATACTGGAAATGGTTTTAGACAAGTACTTCCCAGCGTTATATCAAGCTTTAGGTATATTCTTACCACTTATTACAGTTAACTGTGCGATTTTCGGTGCGGTATCATTCATGGTAGCGAAAAACTTAACGCTAGGTGAGTCTGTAGTTTATGGAGTTGGTTCTGGTATCGGTTGGGCGCTTGCTATTGTTTTATTGGCAGGTATCCGCGAAAAGATGAAATACTCTGATGTTCCAGATGGCCTTAAAGGTTTAGGTATTACGTTTATTACCTCAGGATTGATGGCTTTTGGCTTTCTTTCTTTTGGTGGTATTTCGTTATAATAAGATTAATTAGGAATACAAGGTTTAACTTGTATTCCTCTAGATAAGTATAAGGAAAAGTCGATGGAAATAATTCTCGGCGTAGGCATGTTTACTGCTATCGTTATAGCTTTGGTACTAGTGATCTTATTTGCTAAATCGAAGTTAGTAGCAGAAGGCGATGTAGTTATTAGTATAAACGGCGACCCAGAAAAAGCAGTTACAACGGGTGCTGGTGGTAAACTATTAGGCGCTCTTGCTGACCAAGGTATATTTATACCTTCAGCTTGTGGTGGCGGTGGTACTTGTGGTCAGTGTCGTGTTGAAGTGCATTCAGGTGGTGGAGATATTTTACCAACTGAAGAAGGGCATATTACTAAACGTGAAGCCAAAGAAGGCTGTCGTTTAGCTTGTCAAGTTGCTGTTAAACAAGACATGGAAATTGAAGTTGAAGATGAAATCTTCGGTGTTCAACAATGGGAATGTGAAGTTATCTCTAACGATAACAAAGCAACTTTCATTAAAGAGCTTAAGCTTCAAATTCCAAATGGTGAATCTGTACCGTTTAAAGCCGGTGGTTATATTCAGATTGAAGCGCCTGTGCATCACGTTAAATACAAAGATTTCGATATTGAAGATCAATACCGTGGTGACTGGGAACATTTTGGTTTCTTTGCAGTAGAGTCTAAAGTTGATGAGCCGGTTTTACGTGCTTACTCAATGGCTAACTACCCAGAAGAAGAAGGCATTATTATGCTTAACGTGCGTATCGCTACGCCGCCTCCAGGAAAGTTACATTTGCCTGCAGGTAAAATGTCTTCATTTATCTTTAGCTTAAAAGCTGGTGATAAAGTAACTATTTCTGGTCCATTTGGTGAATTCTTCGCGAAAGAAACTGATGCTGAAATGGTATTTATTGGTGGTGGTGCTGGTATGGCGCCAATGCGTTCACATATCTTTGACCAACTTAAGCGTCTTAACTCTAAGCGTAAGATGAGTTTTTGGTATGGTGCTCGTTCAGCCCGTGAAATGTTCTATGAAGATGATTATAACGGCTTAGCGGCTGATAATTCGAATTTTGATTGGCATGTTGCATTATCAGATCCTCAACCAGAAGATAACTGGGATGGTTTAACAGGTTTTATTCATAACGTATTACATGAACAATACTTGAAAGATCACGAAGCGCCAGAAGATTGTGAGTACTACATGTGTGGTCCTCCAATGATGAACGCTGCGGTTATTCATATGTTGAAAGATCTTGGTGTTGAAGATGAGAACATCATGTTAGATGACTTCGGTGGCTAATATTTTGTTTTTAACTTGCCTGTTAGCTTAATTTCGTCGTCGGCTGTACTCATTGACTAGCGTCAACTCCGTGCAGCCTTCTAGAACTAAAGCCAACATTCAGCGTTAAAAATCAATATATAGATATAGAACAATAAAGACGACCTCGGTCGTCTTTTATTATTTAGGTAAGGTCGTTTTGTTAGGCTTACTGGTTTACCTAAATAATAAATTTAAAAATTAAAGGTAATGTAATGCGTAAATTATTATGTTTGGTTGTAAGTGTATTTATACTTTCTGGTTGTTTTCCGAGTAATACTTTAGATAGAAAAGAAGTGCTACTGCAAGGTCGCACCATGGGAACAACCTATAGTATCAAGGTGATTGTTTCACCTGATTCTATTGAAGTAAAAGAGTTACAGAAACAAATTGATGATTCATTGGTTAAATTGAATCAAGAAATGTCTACATATATTCCTAGTTCTGAGTTATCTATATTTAACGAGAGTGCTAGCACTGAGCCAGTTAAGGTATCAAAAGGCTTGGCTAAAGTGATTAAAGAAGCCATTCGGTTAGGTGAACTAAGTGAAGGTAAGCTTGATGTTACCGTAGGACCACTCGTTAATTTGTGGGGCTTTGGTCCTAAATATCAATTAGAAAAAAAACCAAGTGAAGAAGAACTATTAGCAATTAAAAAAAACATAGGTATTTCTAATGTTGTACTTGATGGTAACCAACTTAGTAAATCAATTCCTAATCTCTATATAGACTTATCAACTATTGCTAAAGGTTACGGTGTCGATTTAGTTGCTGAATTGTTAGAGCAGAACAATATCGATAACTACTTAGTAGAAATTGGTGGAGAAATGCGCCTTAAGGGTTTTAAACATACCGGTGAGTTATGGCATGTAGCTATAGAAAAACCGGTAACGGCAGAAAGGGCAGTTCAACAGGTTATCGTACCTAAAGATAATGCAGTCGCAACGTCTGGAGACTATAGAAACTATTTTGAAGCGGACGGACAGCGATTCTCTCATATCATAGACCCAAGTACAGGTCGGCCAATTAACCATAAATTAGTTTCTGTTACGGTTATTCACCCATCAACTATGACTGCAGATGGGTTATCAACGGCTATGATGGTGATGGGAGCTGAAGATGCATTAGCTTTTGCTGAAAAACATCAAATCGCAGCGTATTTAATTCATAAATCAGAGAATGGCTTTGTTGAACAAAGCACGGTAAAATTTATGCAGTACTTAAAGTAATTTACCTGTTTTATCTATTTCGTTTAATTTAAAAGTATTTTTAAGTAATAACGGTCTTTGTGGACTCGTTGTTCAATTATTATCAAATGTTAAGGTTGTATCGTGGCTATTTTTTTTATTACGTTAGTTTTCTTTCTTATTATTGCAGCAGCTATGGCTGTTGGTTATATTTTTCAAAATAAAACGCTCGCAGGTTCTTGTGGCGGAATGTCTTCAATGGGCATAGAAAAAGCTTGTGATTGCGACAATCCTTGTGAAAAAAGGATTGAAAGAGAAAAAGTAGCAGCAGCTAAAGAAAACCAGATAGACGTAAAAAATATTTAATTTTTTTTTAGCGATTTCATAACTTATTGGACGAGACGATGATCACTCATGAACCCAACCCTACCTATGTAGCAGATGCTAACCGATATGAAAACATGCAATATAGCCGTTGTGGCAATAGTGGTTTGCTCTTACCTAAGTTATCGTTAGGTTTATGGCAAAACTTTGGTGAAGTCGATTCGTTTTCAAATGCCAGATCATTATTATGCAAAGCATTCGATTTAGGTATTACTCACTTTGATTTAGCTAATAACTATGGCCCACCATATGGTTCAGCAGAGTCAACGTTTGGTAAGGTATTAGCTAAAGATCTTAAACCGTACCGTGATCAAATGATTATATCGAGTAAAGCGGGTTACGATATGTGGCCTGGTCCATATGGTATCGGCGGGTCTCGTAAGTATCTTATTTCTAGCTGTAATCAAAGTTTAGAGAGAACCGGTTTAGAATACTTTGATGTTTTTTATCATCATTGTATGGATAATGAAACACCGTTAGAAGAAACGATGCAGGCGTTAGATTACCTTGTTAGATCTGGAAAAGCGCTTTATGTTGGTATTTCTAATTATCAACCAGAGCAAACCAAACAAGCGGTTAAAATTTTACGTGAGCTTGGCACCCCATTATTAATCCATCAACCACGATATAGCATTTTTGATCGTTGGATTGAAGATGGCTTAACAGATGTTTTATTGGATGAAGGTGTGGGCTCTATTGTGTTTTCACCACTTGCTCAAGGATTACTGTCTGATAAATACCTTAATGGCATTCCTGAAGGTTCTCGTGCCTCAAGAAGTGAGCAAATATATCTAAATAACAAAGATATTACTGAACACAAACTTGGTCAAATTAAACAACTTAATGAGCTGGCAAAAAGCCGAGGGCAGAGTTTAGCGCAAATGGCTATCGCTTGGACGTTAAGTAATAAAGCTGTTACTACTTGTTTAGTAGGAGCTAGTAAAACCGAACAGCTTATTGATTCAGTTAAAGCACTTAATAATCTAAACTTTTCAGCAGATGAACTAGAAAAGATAAATCAAATAACCGCGTAAATCCTCAGTTATTATAAAATACTTTATGCGAAGTAAATTTTTTCCTTCGCATATTCTCCCTACACACTCATTCACTTTCTTTTAAGCCCTTAATTATGGCTAAAATAATTGTATTCTCGCTAAATAAAAATTAAACTGTGTAAATATACAGTATGTTTTTATAAGGCGTAGATTAATGACTCAAAAAATTATTCATATTGATATGGATTGTTTTTATGCGGCTGTTGAAATGCGCGATAATCCTAACTTGAAAGATATTCCTATTGCCGTGGGCGGGAATGGACCGAGAAGTGTATTAAGTACCTGTAATTATATCGCACGTTCTTATGGTGTACGTTCAGCCATGCCAAATTCTAGAGCATTAGCGTTGTGTCCTGAATTAGTTATCGTTAATGGACGAATGGATGCCTATAAAGCCGCTTCTAAGCAAATTAGAGCCATATTTGAAAGATATACCGATATTATTGAGCCTTTATCTTTAGATGAAGCTTATTTGGATGTGACAGATTGCGAACTCTTTCAAGGCAGTGCCACATTAATCGCTCAACAAATCAGAACCGATATCTTTGAAGAATTAAATTTAACCGCGTCGGCTGGTATTGCGCCGAGTAAATTTCTCGCAAAAATAGCCAGTGATGAAAATAAACCTAACGGGCAATGTGTTATTACCCCTGAAACAGTCAGTGATTTTGTTGAAGACTTACCACTAAAAAAAATTCACGGCATAGGACCTAAAACCGCAGAAAAGCTCAAAAGGCATGGTTTCGAAACCTGTGCAGATATAAGAAAAAGTTCAATAAAAAATTTATCGTTGCTCATGGGGAAATTTGCCAAAGTTATTTATGAGCGAAGTCATGGAATAGATAACCGCAAGCTAGAAGTATCACGAGAGCGTAAGTCGTTAGCGATAGAAAGAACCTTTGCTGTAGATATATCGGAACATGCTGACTGTGTTGAAGTGGTCGCTAAGTTATTTCCTCAATTAGAACAGCGTTTAGAAAAGGTTGGCGATAGGAAGATAACAAAGCAGGGAATAAAACTTAAGTTCGCTGATTTTAATCAAACAACAGTAGAGCAGCAAAGTCATGAGTGTACTAAAACTGTGTTTATCGATTTATTAAATAAAGCATTAGAGCGTGCAGAAAATAGAAAAGTTAGACTGATAGGGTTAACGTTAGGTTTTTCAAATACAAGTTGTGACGAGAGCCAGCTGTCGTTCACTTTTGAATAAAGCGAATCGTTTACGACTCACAAATTAAAGGCAAAAAAATAGCCAGTTGAAACTGGCTATTTTATTTAGGTTTTACGTAATTAGCTAAGGAGCGTTAACCGTTAATTCAACAGTAACTTTTCCTGAAACTTGAGTTGTTTTGTCATAAATATAAATATCTCTTTCATAAAAACCCTCTGTTACCACACTATCTGTCGCTAAAGTTACTGTAAGCGTTTGTGCATCCGAATCACTTGCTTCACTGGCTAGCCAAGGTGTATTGATAAACTCATACGTATCCCAATTAGAGCTGATATTTTCAAGGTTATTGGTAAATATAACTAAACTATTCTCATTTTTTGTATGGGTAAGTAAAGTTTCACCAAGCAGAAATGGTGTAGGAGTTACTTTGATTGTATTAAGCTCAGTATTAAATA
>Ga0209292_1000508_pt1 | contig 50692 bp, 42 predicted proteins | sample GOMGulsemesocosm_2_FD_184634 | JGI IMG/M metagenome (GOLD analysis project Ga0209292, IMG submission 184634) | Methane-oxidizing microbial communities from mesocosms in the Gulf of Mexico - GOM9C Gulf of Mexico (SPAdes) (version 2) | ecosystem: Environmental > Aquatic > Marine > Cold seeps... | reverse complement strand
CTGAATTGGAACTAATCTCTTCTGCGCTTGATATTCTGCCTGTTGGTAACTAGACTAGCGGACTATTTCAATTTTAAGTTCGATTTTAAGGTACCTTCATGCAGGTTTCAGATTTTAATTTTAGTCTTCCTGACGAGTTAATTGCCCGTTATCCGAAAGCGGATCGCCGTTCAAGCCGTCTATTACAACTAAACGGTAATAGCGGTGAGCTTGCTGATAAACAGTTCGCAGACATCCTTGGTTTAGTTGAAGCTGGCGATCTGATGGTATTTAACAATACCCGCGTTATTCCTGCGCGTATGTATGGTCAAAAAGCCTCTGGTGGTAAAATTGAAGTGCTAGTTGAACGTGTTATTAGTGAGCATTCAGTACTGGCACACGTACGTTCTTCAAAATCACCGAAAGTAGGCGCTCAACTTATTTTAGAAGGCACGGTTAATGCTGAAATGGTTGCTCGTCATGATGCGTTGTTCGAACTTAAATTTTTAGACGAACGTCATGTATTGGAAGTATTAGAAGAAATTGGCCACATGCCACTGCCTCCTTATATCGACCGTCCTGATGAAGATTCAGATAAAGAACGTTACCAAACGGTTTATAATGAAAAACCGGGCGCAGTAGCGGCGCCAACAGCGGGCTTACACTTTGATGAAGCCTTGCTAGCAGAACTTGCTGAAAAAGGTGTAAACACGGCGTTTGTGACATTACACGTGGGCGCGGGTACTTTCCAGCCAGTACGTGTGGATAATATTCTTGACCACCATATGCATTCTGAATATGCCGAAGTATCTGCAGAAGTTGTGGCTAAAATTGCTGAAACTAAAGCTAATGGCGGTCGCGTAATTGCTGTGGGTACAACGTCAGTACGTTCTTTAGAAAGTGCCGCACAAGCAACAATGGCAAAAGGCTTACCGCTAGCGCCATTTTTTGACGATACGGAAATCTTCATCTATCCAGGCTATAAATTCCAACTTGTTGATGCCATGGTAACTAATTTCCACTTACCAGAATCAACTTTGATTATGTTGTTATCTGCTTTCGCTGGTTATGACCATGTGATGCCAGCTTATCAACATGCTATTGCTGAAAAATACCGTTTCTTCAGTTATGGCGATGCGATGTTTGTGACTAAACAGACCGCAGTATAAATTTAATTAGTTGTGGGTCGGTATTTATCAACACACAACTAGTTTGTTAACGATAAACAACTACTAATAATAGGGTATGTTGTTTGAATTTTTTGAGAGAAGTAATGTCAGACTGTTTCTCTGACTTGAGGTTTATATGAAGTTAAAATACGAATTAGATAAAACGACTGGTAACGCACGTCGCGGCCGTTTGATCTTTGAACGTGGTGTTGTTGAAACGCCAGCATTTATGCCAGTAGGTACTTACGGTACTGTTAAAGGTATGACGCCAGAAGAAGTTGACGCTACAGGCGCAGATATTCTATTAGGTAATACTTTCCACCTGTGGTTACGCCCTGGTCAGGAAGTAATGAAGCAACACGGTGGTTTACATAACTTCATGAACTGGCAGGGTCCTATCCTGACTGATTCAGGTGGTTTCCAAGTATTCAGCCTAGGCAAAATGCGTAAAATTACTGAAGCCGGTGTACATTTCCGTCATCCAGTAAACGGCAGCAAGATCTTCTTAGATCCAGAAACCTCAATGGAAATCCAAGATGATTTGGGTTCTGATGTTGTGATGATTTTTGACGAATGTACGCCATATCCAGCGACAGAGTCAGAAGCTGAAAAATCAATGCGTATGTCATTACGTTGGGCACAGCGTTCACGTGATCACTTTGATAAGCTAGATAACAAAAATAACTTATTCGGTATCATTCAAGGTGGCGTTTACGAGCACTTACGTGACATCTCAGTTAAAGGTTTATTAGATATCGGTTTTGACGGTTACGCTGTTGGTGGTCTTGCTGTTGGTGAACCTAAAGAAGATATGCACCGTATTCTTGAGCATACTTGCCCACAGATCCCTGAAGACAAGCCACGCTACTTAATGGGCGTTGGTAAACCAGAAGATCTTGTTGAAGGTGTTCGCCGTGGTGTTGATATGTTTGACTGTGTAATGCCAACGCGTAATGCACGAAATGGTCACTTGTTTACAAGTGAAGGCGTAATTAAGATCCGTAATGCCAAGCATAAAACAGATACTGGTACACTTGACCCAGAATGTGATTGCTACACATGTAAGAACTATACACGTTCATACCTGAACCATTTAGACAAATGTAACGAGATCTTAGGTGCACGTTTAAACACTATGCATAACTTACGTTACTACCAAAACCTGATGCAAGGTATCCGTGACGCGATTGATTCTGATACGTTTGAACAGTTTGTTACAGATTTCTATACTAAACAAGGCCGTGAAGTGCCGCCTTTAGCGAAGTCTGACGCTTAATTATTAAGCAAACACTAACCTGATTGTCGATCTAAGTTTGGTAAACCTTTCCCATTAGTAGTAAGGTAATGTGATTGGTTTATCATATCAATATTAAAATTTATAAAGGGAAATAAAAATGAGTTTTTTCATTGCAAATGCAGTTGCTGCTGAAGGTGTTCCAGGTCCTGCTGGTGGCGGTTATGAAATGTTGATCATGTTAGGTATTTTCGGTGTGATCTTTTACTTCATGATCTATCGCCCACAAGCGAAACGTCAAAAAGAACAGAAGAACCTAATGTCATCGTTGTCAAAAGGTGAAGAAGTACTTACTGTTGGTGGCATCGTAGGTAAAATTACAAAGATTTCTGACGGTAATGATTACATCGTGATCAGTATTGCTGATGCAACTAACATCACAATTAAACGTGATTACATTGCAGCAGTATTACCAAAAGGTAGCATGCAGTCGCTTTAATCTTTTCCGTATCCCAGTAAGGTAATATTGTGTTAAACAAATATCCTCTGTGGAAGTATCTAATGGTGATCGCTACGATCGCCATTTGTTTACTCTATGCCACACCGAATTTATACGGGGAAGACCCCGCTGTTCAAGTTTCTGCTGCACGTGGTGCTGCTATTGAAGTTTCAACACTCGATAAAGTGAAAACAGAACTTGATAAACAAGACATCTCTTATAAAAGTGTTTCATTAGAACAGAACCAAGTATTAATTCGTTTAACTGATAGCGAACAACAATTACTTGCTAGTGAAATCTTAAAAGAACAACTCGGTCAAACTTTCATTGTTGCTTTAAACCTTGCCCCTGCGACACCTGACTGGCTACAAAGCTTAGGTGCTGGACCATTAAAATTAGGTCTTGATTTACGTGGTGGTGTTCACTTCTTACTTGAAGTTGATATGCAAGAAGCGTTAGTGAAAGCACAAGATCAAATGTTGCAAGACTTCCGTACCGATTTACGTGAAGAAAAGCTGCGTTATACTGCAGTACGTAAAGACAGCAACGGTGTAACAGTGCGTTTCCGCGATGCTGAAACGCGTGATGACGCAATCAAGCTTATTGAAACTAAATATCAAGACCTACTGTTAAAAGACAGTGAAAATAATGGTCAATTTAGTCTGTCGGCAAAAATGTCAGAAACCAAGCTTGCCGAAATTAAAGAATATGCTCTGCAACAAAATATCACTATTATCCGTAACCGTGTAAACCAATTAGGTGTTGCTGAGCCGCTAGTACAGCGTCAAGGTGCAGACCGTATTGTAGTTGAATTACCGGGTGTACAGGATACAGCTGGCGCGAAAGAAATTTTAGGCGCAACTGCGACGTTAGCATTCCGTCTAGTTGATAGCAAAGCTGACCCTTATAGCAGCCGTGTACCAGCAGGTAGCCAAAAATATACTACCCGTGATGGCCGTCCTGTAGTTCTGAAAAAACAAGTTATCTTAACTGGTAATCATATTACTGGTGCAACATCGAGCTTAGATGAGTTTAGTCGTCCACAGGTGAATATCGATCTTGACTCGCAAGGCGGCAGTAAAATGTCTCGTGCGACTAAAAAAGCTATCGGTACATCAATGGCAACGGTATTCATTGAATACAAACCAACAGGTGAAAAAACGCCTGAAGGTAAATCTAAACTGCAAAAAATTGAAGAAGTTATTAACGTAGCGACAATTCAAGCGCAGTTAGGTCGTAGCTTCCGAATCACTGGTTTAGACAGTGCAAGCGAAGCAAAAAACCTTGCGTTACTACTACGAGCTGGTGCCTTAGTTGCCCCTGTTCAAATTGTAGAAGAACGTACAATTGGTCCTAGCTTAGGTAAGCAAAATATCGAAAACGGCTTATCTGCAATGATTTATGGCATGATAGCTATCGTTATCTTCATGGCAATCTACTACCGTAAATTTGGACTTGTTGCCAACATTGCGTTATCTGCAAATATCATCATGATCATTGGTATTATGTCTATGATCCCTGGTGCGACAATGACGCTACCAGGTATCGCCGGTATCGTATTAACGATTGGTATGGCGGTCGATGCCAACGTATTGGTATTTGAACGTATTCGTGAAGAGCTAAAAGAAGGCCGTAGTATTCAACAAGCAATTCACAGTGGTTATGATAATGCATTATCAACCATTGCGGATGCCAATATTACTACATTATTAACTGCGATCATTCTGTTTGCTATTGGTACTGGTGCGATCAAAGGTTTCGCCATTACGTTAGCAATTGGTATTGCTGCTTCGATGTTTACTTCAATCATAGGAACACGTGCGATCGTGAACTTCCTTTGGGGTAACAAAAAAATCGATAAACTTTCAATCTAAGGGGATTAATTATGTTTGAAATTATTAAAACAGAACGTACGATCCGCTTTATGAAAATGACTAAACCAGCGTTTATTTTATCAATGCTATTAGTCCTTTTATCGATATCTTCAATTGCCATTAAAGGTATCAATTGGGGTCTTGATTTCACCGGTGGTACGGTGATCGAAGTGGGTTATGATAAAGCGGCAGATCTTGAAGTGATTCGCCCATTGTTGGCGGCTGAAGGCTTTGACGATGCGGTGATTCAACATTTTGGCTCTAGCCGTGATGTATTGATCCGTATTGCACCACGCGAAGGTGTTGATAGTGAGCACCTTGGTAGTCAAATGCTTGCGGCACTACAAGGTTATGATAAAAGCGTAGAAATGCGTCGTATCGAATTTGTTGGTCCAAACGTAGGTGATGAATTAACAGAGCAGGGTGGTCTAGCGCTAATTGCTGCGTTAATTTGTATCTTGCTTTACGTTGGCGTACGTTTTGAATGGCGTTTAGCATCGGGTGCGGTATTAGCTCTGGCGCACGATGTTATCATCACCCTTGGTATCTTCTCGGCATTAGAGATTGAATTCGACTTAACTATTTTAGCGGCGCTACTGACCGTTATTGGTTATTCATTGAATGATACAATCGTAGTATTTGACCGTATTCGTGAGAACTTCCGTCGCATGCGTATTGATGATTCTGTGGAAATCATGGATGTATCATTAACGCAGACATTATCGCGTACGTTGATTACCTCAGGTACAACATTAATGGTATTAATATCATTATTCCTGAAAGGTGGTGCGCTGATCCATGGTTTCGCTCTGGCATTGCTAATCGGTATCATGGTTGGTACATACTCGTCGATTTACGTAGCAAGTGCATTAGCACTGAAGTTAGGCGTTAATCGTGAAACTATGTTACCACCAGTGGTAGAAAAAGAAGGCGCAGACCAAGACCCAATGATGTAAGCCTTAGGAAAACCTAACTAACATGTTGGTCTTCGGACTGTTATAAAACCCGCCTAGTGCGGGTTTTTGTTTTTTTATGCGCTGAGCGATTGAATTATCAGATACAAAGTGAAATAGTAGCTACAAGCTAACGCAGTAACACTTGGTATTTCACTGATAAGGATAACAAAATGGCTCATAGTCAACGATTTTTAGATTTATGTAATGAAGCACGTAAAGTGGTTAAGGAATGCAGCTGTGATGATGTGAAGCAGTGGCAAGACGAAGGTAAGCAATTTGTGCTGGTTGATGTACGTGAAGAAAGCGAATGGGCTGCAAGTCGTATTAGCGGCGCTGAGTATATGGGTCGTGGCATTATCGAACGCGATCTAGAAGCCAAATATCCAGAACTTGATACTTGTATCGTACTGTATTGCGGTGGTGGTTATCGTTCTGCATTATCTGCTGAGTTTATCCAACGCATGGGTTATACCGACGTTATCTCAATGGATGGTGGCATCCGTGAGTGGAAAATGAAAAGTTACCCAATCAGTAAATAGGCTATTTTGATTATCAGGTGAATGTTGTCATGTAAATTTCAACATTCACCTTGTTAGTTTACTATGACTCTCAACATCGATAGCTTTTGCGCTCTTGCTATCGCGCTATTGGTAGACAATTTGGTTACGGCCATTCGTTTTCGCTTTATATAAACGGGCATCGGCTTCAGAGATCATTTCATCAATGGGTTTATTGCCAAAGCTGATGCCAATACTGATCGTGATCTTGATTTCTTCGTTATTGTGCTTCATGGTTAATTGTTCAATCTTATGGCGCATTAATTCCAGTTGCCGCACAAACACAGCACGCTCGCCATTATCCTGAATGCAGAATTCCTCCCCGCCAAAACGTGCCACGATCGCACTTGAAAAATGATCTTGTAATTGCTGAGCTATTGCCACTAAGACTGTATCTCCGCCATCATGACCATAGTTGTCATTTACTCTTTTGAAAAAATCAATGTCCAACATGGCAATATTCTTATGTTCATCAGCGCTAGTGCTACTGTGCTGACTAAAGAAGTAACGGCGGTTCCATAACCCGGTTAGCGCATCTTGATTAGCCATCATATAAAGTTTATCGGCAGTATCTTTCATGTTAAGAATATGATGTATACGACAGTAAAACTCTTCTTGATTAAAAGGTTTATACAGAAAATCATTGGCACCAGCTTTTAGAAAACGGGCCGTCATCGACCGATCGCTACTGCCGGAGAGACCTAGAATAGCCACTTGATTGCGATTGAATTTTCGTCGGATTTCTTGGGTCATGGTAATGCCATCTTTTTCGGGCATGTCATGGTCTGTGATGATCAAACTGATATCGGGATGCTGTTGTAATAATTTGATTGCCTGAACACCATTTTCCGCAGCAATAACCTGCAAGTTTTGTCGCTCTAATAAATTAATGAGATAGGCACGCACTGTTGCCGAGTCTTCAACAACCATGGCTTTATGGCGACTATTTTCCTGTAGACGTTGTAATAATGGGATGAGGTAAGATACCGACGCTGCACTGTCTTTTAACAAGTAGTCAATGACACCTTTAGATAATACTTTGTCGCGGATCTGCTCACTGAAATGAGCGGTTAAAATAATAGCCTGTAAACCTGAGCTCAATACATAGTCGATGATTTCACCGTCATGGCCATCAGGTAAGCAGTAGTCGAGTACAGAGCAAAGAAAGTCGCTTTCTCGTGCTAAGATCTCACGTGCTTGTGTTATTGATTCAGCAAATACTACTTGAAACCCAGCTTGGCTCAGCTGGACATTAAGGTATTTACGAAAAGCTCGGCTGTCTTCAACAACGAGTATTTTGCTGAGCAATTGTATATCCTTATCTTCGTTAACTTCACAATAACGATGTTACGCACTAACTCATTGAAATTAATGCTTTATATATCTAGTGTTGTGATCGGTAGAGTCTATTTAGTCGATAAAACACTATAGCATTATAATATCTCTTATGTTTTACCACCTTGTGTATAAAATTCGGGTTAGTTTAGTTAACTGCGGTTGATTACTTTCATATCTTGAACGGAATCACTAAATAACCTCGGATAAAATCTGCTTTTACTTCAATTAAACTCTGCTCATAAGTCTGTTACTACCTTCTTATTGTACTTGTCCTTTTTTTAGCCATGTAATGTCCACGGTTTACATCATATTTGTTATTAGTTATCATTCGCATCAACACCATTCTGTTGATATATTATGACTCTCAAAATTGATAACGTCAGCTTTGCCTACCAAACTGATCGTAAAATATTAGATGCCATTTCTCTGACTTTTGAACCTGGAAAATTCTATGTGATCATAGGTCAAAATGGCTGTGGTAAAAGTACCCTGTTCAATTTGATCATGCGCCATTTATCTTTATCTTCAGGAAAGATCAGCATTAATGGCAAGGACCTACAGCAACTTTCCTTTAAAGAGCAAGCACAGAGCATTTCAGTATTATCGCAGTCCATGCCATTACCTGAATTTATGACTGTTGCGGATATGGTGATGCAAGGACGATTTTGCTATCAAGGTTTCTTCTCTAGGTTTAGTGCTGAAGATCGAGCTATAGCTGAGCAAGCGATGCAAAAAATGCAGCTCACCGAACTGGCAAATAAACGCTTGTCAGCACTGTCCGGTGGTCAACAACAACGCGCTAGAATGGCAATGTTACTCACCCAGCAAACAGACATCGTATTGCTGGATGAACCGACGACACACTTAGATTTAAAACATCAATATATGCTGTTAGACCTAGGCCGAGAGTTGGCCGAGCAAGGTAAAACGGTAGTGGCTATCTTGCATGATATGACTCAAGCGGCGCTATATGCCGATCACGTGATCGTGCTTGCCGAACAAAAAGTATATGCACAAGGTACGGCACAATCTGTGATCACCGATACCATGATGCAACATGTTTTTCATGTAAACACGTCACGTGTTGGTAACGAAAAGGTCGGGCTCCATGTTCCAACGCATCTCATTGCCTAGTAGTTTATCTCGATCTTTATCTAGCGTATTACCCAATTATCGTTTCCTTGGAGGGGTATTTTTACTGACGGTGATGTTGTTACTGGTGGCGTTAACCCACATCAGTATTGGTGCTCGTCCGATAGTCTGGGCAGATATTTTTCAAGCCATTTTCGCTTTTGATAACCAGCAGTTTGTTCACCATATAGTAATCAAGCAAAGGTTACCGCGTTTGGTCGTCGCTATGGCTTGTGGTGCAATGTTAGGTTTGGCTGGTTTTAGTGCTCAGAAAATGTTTCAGAACCCACTGGTATCGTCTTCCACGCTCGGGGTTAGTAGTGGGGCGGTGTTCTTCAGCTTGTGTGCTATCTATTTCTTTAATGTATCCGAGAATGATATTTTTATTCCGGCGTTTATCGGTGCCTCGGTTGCTGGAGTCTTTACGCTGTCGATGACGGAAATGATGAACCGCTCGAGTATTTCTAAGAACTTGCATATTGTGCTGGCGGGCAGCCTGGTTTCTATGTTGTTTTCTTCGCTGAGCAGCTTTTTAATGCAGCTCGATCCACTGCGCTTTGCAAATGTTCAAGACTGGTTATTGGGTGATATTAGTCCCGCAGACTTCACCGATTTAAGTCGAATTTATCCTCTGGCATTGTTGGCGATCGGGGTGCTGTTAAGCCAAGGACGCTCGTTGGACGTGATGATCATGGGGGAAAAGCAGGCGCGTAGTGCGGGGGTTAATGTCACCCGAACTCGTAATATCACCTTACTGTGTATTTTTTTACTGGCCTCGCTAGTTGTCTCGATTGTCGGTCCTATCGGGTTTATTGGTTTAGTCGTACCGCATATTAGTAAGCTCTTTGTCAGCGAAGTCGGCAATAAAGGGGCCTGGTTATCTATGCTCATCGGTGGTTTATTACTGAGTTTTTCGGACTTACTCGCGCGTATCGTAATTGCACCTAAGGTATTGATTGTCGGTGGTGTAAGCGCATCTATCGGCAGTATTTTCTTTTTATGTTTATTGTACTTTATGGTTCGGGATAAACACATGTCATGAATATATTTGACGATCAAAATATGATCATAAGCCCCTCGGAAGGGATCAGCTTACCGCTTTATAAACGTACTTTATGGGTGCTCTGCGCATTAGTAATATTGTTGAGTCTGAGCTTTGTTTACAGTCTTAAATTAGGTTCTGTCAGTGTTTCATGGGCAGATGTGTACGCGGTTATGGGCTTTGATGTCGAGCTTAATGATGCCACGTCTACCATCTATGAATTACGATTACCCCGTATCATGGGGGCCATTGCAGCGGGTGCCTTGATGGCGTTATCGGGTTACTTATTACAGACTGCCGCGCGTAATGCATTAGCTGATCCGGGCGTATTAGGACTCTCTGACGGCGCTGCGCTCTCAGTCATTGTCTTGTATGTCGTGTTCTCACAAGTATCATTAACGGCTAGTATTCTCGCTAGCTTCTTCGGGGTATTCGTTACCGCGTTACTGGTACTCTGGTTTGTTCATAAAAACCTTAGCGGTACCTTTATCGTATTAGTCGGTATCGCTGTCGGCGCTGTTGTGTCTGCGTTCAGCGACATTCTGTTGTCGTCGGTTACTATCGAAGATATGGCTTTTCTTATGGCGTTTTTATCCGGCAGTTTTTTATCTCTGGATCTTACCAGTGCCAGTTTTTTAAGTATCTGGATGACGGTCATCATCGCGGTGTTTTTGTTGTTAAGCCGTTATATTAACCCGCTCAATTTTGGTTATCAGCACGCCATGTCATTAGGCGTTGATGCCAAAAAGTATTACATATTTATTATTATATTAGCAGTATTTGCTATGGCGCCTGTGATTGCCCTGGTTGGCTCTATCGGTTTTATTGGCCTGATCGCGACGTTTTTAGCAAAAAACATTATTGGTTACCGGGGTACTGAATTAGGTATTGTTAGTATGTTATTAGGGGCAATCATGACGCTCTGGGCTGATACTCTTGGACGGACATTATTTGCGCCGGTCATGATTAATGCTGGCGTATTTATCGCGTTAATCGGTGCGTTATTTTTTATTATAATGACACGTTATATTGTTAAGCAGTAGCCTGGATTTTCGTTAGTACAATGATGACATAATTTAGCAGAACGATTAAATAATTTAGTAATATGATGAAATAATAGAGGATAATGATGAAGTTAATAACATTTGTGCAGGGCGCGCTGTTGCTAAGCTTATCGCTGCAATCGGTTGCCAACGAAACCATGATGATCACTGATCATGCGGGCAACAAGGTAGAAATATTAACACAGCCGAAACGTATTGCTTCTCTGCATGTGATGTCGACAACCTCTATTTTGTTAGATGTCGATGCCCCGATAGTTGGTACTTCAACCTATATTAAATTACCTGAAAATAGACCTTATATTCGCGGCGGCGAAGAAGTCTTTGGTATCAAATTTGCCGATACGGGTTATTTCAACTACGGCAATAAAGGTAGTGATATTGAACAGATCAAAGCCTCGAAACCGGATCTGATCATCGGTACGGTCAAATATCAGAAAAAACTATTTGATAAACTCTCTAAAATTGCCCCAACTGTATTGATCCAACGCTATACACCAAATATCTTTGATGCTTACCGTGATGTGGCTATCTGGGTGGGGAAGAAAGATCTTTTTGAGCAGAATTATGGCCAGTATCAACAAAAAATAACTCGCTTTAAAGATAAGTATGCTGATGAATTATCGGGTAAAACATTTATTTATGCGGTACCAAGTAAAGGTCAGGCGGAAATTAAGATCAGACAAAACTCAGGTATTATTACTCAAGTATTGTTTGATTTAGGCTTAACTCGCCCACAATTTTTAAAAGATACCTTTGCGCCTGAGGATGCGGGTGCCGAAGTTAGCTCGGAATTGATTGAATCATTAGATGCAGATTGGTTTTTTAGTACCTACACATCGCAGTTAGGCGTGGGTTCTGAGTCAATCGATGCTGGTTTTGATGATGTTGCCCCCGGTTGGCAGTTTGCCTTAACGGCTTATCAAAACAACCAGTTTATCCGCTTAAACCGTGAACAAGCGTATACGCCAACTTTTGTTTCTGCAGACTATGTATTAAATGCATTAGAACAACAGATTTTGAAAAATAGAAAATAGAAAATAGAAAATAGAAAATAGAAAATAGAAAATAGAAAATAGAAAATAGAAAATAGAGGGTCGAGTTGGCCCTCTATTTTAATGAGCTGATTAATTTTATTCACTGCCTTTCCAGTTTCAGATCTCCCAAAAAGTTCCCCATTAAGTAATATTTTAAATATTTATTCTATAGATGATTAAAAATCAAGCATTTCAAACTTGACACAAGTAAGCTATTCAATAAAATAAAGGCAAATAAGAACGATTCCCATTTCGCTTTAAATTTGGGGGTTTGTACTCCCATACAAAATATTTTAGCGATTAAATATATCCAATGGATGTATTAAGCTACAAAGGTTTTATTCACATGAACACTCAAGTTAAATTCATATCTGCCATTATTTCGACAATCCTTTATTCACAAGCGAGTTATGCACAGACAGCCCCTGAAGATAGTGTTGAAACTATGACAGTGGTTGGCTATCAGCAGCACTATAAAATCGACCAGGCACATGCCGCAATGCGATCGGATGTCTCCTTGTTAGAAACACCACAAATGGTCACTGTGATCCCGAGTGAAGTGTTGGAAGATCAGCTCGCTGTTACTTTAGGTGATGCATTAAGAAATGACGCGAGTGTTTCATTAGGTCGAGTAACATCGGATCGAGAACGTTTTAGCTTGCGTGGTTTTAGCTTAGAAGAAAATACCAATATCCTGAAAGATGGTCATCAGCATTTTGCTAAATACCGGATGCCGATGGCATTAATCGATAATGTTGAAGTATTAAAGGGCCCATCAAGTTTATTATACGGTCAGTCTACCCCTGGCGGTATCGTTAACTTAGTAACGAAAAAACCATCTAGTGAAAATTCGGTTAAATTTGCTGTTAAAGGAGATGATCACGGTTCATTCCGTAACTCTATTGATGCGACTGGCAGCTTGAATGATAATAAAACCATTCGTTACCGCGCTATTGTCGAGCAGCAAAACAATAATAGTTGGCGTGAATATCAGGATGGCAGCAATCTCGAAAGTGAATCTGTTGTCGGTAGTTTAGTGACTGAGTTTGATGTGACTGATGCGCTGACTATCGCCCTGCATTACGATAAATTAGATGATGTTTCCGGTCAGGACAGTGGCGCATTGGTTGATGATAATGGTAATGTTATCGGCGGAGATAGCACCATCTGGGACATGCCTTGGACTAAGATCGACGCCCAAAGTGAAAACTACGGTATTGATGTGACTTATCAAGTGAATTCATATTGGCAAGTTGCGACGGGTTATAACAACCAACATAACGAACGTGAGCGTTGGGAGAGCAAACCACAAACCAGTGATTATAATCCAGTCGATGGCAGTTATGAAAACAAACCGTATAACAAGTTAGAGGACTGGCAACAGCAGTCATTCTATTTTGACCTGATGGGTTCGGTAACAACTGGCAGTATTAGTCATGAGCTATTAATAGGTGGTAACTATCTTGCGCATGAATATACCTCGCTAAAAATTAAAGGCGATAAATTCGATGGTAATATTAATGATGGCACCATTATTGAACAGCCGACACTGGATTATGGCAGTGCTGATGCAAAATCTGAGAGTGAAGATTATAAGTACTATGGTGTTTATGTTCAGGACCTAGTGACATTAAATGATCAATGGCAGGTACTAGCTGGTGTGCGCTATGATCGTCAGGATAAAACTGATGCGAATAACAATGCGGTATTACCGAAATTTGGCATCATTTATCACCCACAAGATAATGCATCAATTTACGCGAACTACAGTGAAAGTTTTGAACCTCTGGGTAGTGTACTTGAGGACGGCCCTAGTGGTAATAATGGTATGGAGTTAGATCCAGTTAAGGGTAAGATGTATGAACTGGGCACTAAATGGGAAGTTATGGATAATAAGTTAGCGATTAATGCCGCTATCTTTGATATTACTCGCAGTAATATTGTACTAACTGAAGATGCTTCTGATGGTGATATAACAACTCAGGGTGGAGAACAACACCACCAGGGGGCGGAGTTAAGTGCGATTGGTAAGGTTAGTTCTAATTTGTCTTTGATCACCTCAGTCATGTATCTCGATGCTAAATATGCGAAACATAATGAGTTAGAGGGCAATCGTCCGGAAGATGTGCCGGAATGGACTGCATCGATCTGGAGTAAATATGCATTTACTGAACAACTATCTGTTAATTTAGGTGCTTATTATGAAGGCGAACGTTATGGCGATGCCAAGAATGAATTCTTAAAAGACAGTTATATTCGCATTGATACTGGGATTAATTACCAGACATCGGTTGCCGGTAACGAGCTGCAACTTCGTCTGAATGTTGATAACCTGTTCGATACCGACTATCTTGCTGGCGGTGAGAATGGCGAGGTTAATGTGGGCGAACCAAGAACCTTTAAATTTGGCGTTAGCTATACGCTCTAGTAACTAGTCACCTTTCTAACTATTAAAATGGCCAATTTCGATTGGCCATTTTTATTTCAACTCGTTAATCTCCATTAATTCGTTACTACAGCACAGACTGTGTCGAATATTGCCAAACCGCCTTTATTGGTTCTCTTTTAGAAAATAAATGTAGATGCGAATCTATAATAGCTTGTTGTTTTTCTAGTTGTTCCTGATCCTTGCTTCGGCATTCAATGAATAATTCGTTGTCATTCACGATCATCATACATCGCCCAACTGGAAAGTAGACTTCTCCATGATTATCATCCCATGTTGCAGCCACCTTACGACTAAAGTGGCGGCATAAAACACTCAGGTACTTACTGGCTTTTTCTGTTTCTATGTACGTTATTGCATATTTCAATGTTCAGCTCCTCTATTAAATTGCAGCATCAGTAATGATCATCGGATAACCTTGTGAGCAGTTTTCTACCCGCGCTTTAATACCATAAATTTGCGCGAGCATGGCGCTGTTAACAACTTTATTTGGCTTTCCAAAATGGGTAACCCCAGCGTGTCCTAGCACCCATACTTGATCACTAAAACGCAATGCCAAATTAATATCATGGATAGCAATAATGGCGATACAATTGGTGCGCTGTACTTGCTGCTTTAACGCATCGATTACTTTTAATTGCCAGCGTAGATCAAGGGCGCTGGTTGGCTCATCGAGTAATAGTAATTGCGGTGTTCTAGTCAGCACATTTGCCACTGCCACCATTTGTCGCTGTCCTCCAGATAGCTGTGATAGTGGTGTAAGTGCAATATCAGATATCTCTAATTGCTGAAAAACTTGAGTGATTAAGGTATTTATCTGGTGCTCTGGCGTCTGCTGTAGATGTAACAGGCTACTTCTTAACATCTCGAAAGGGGTGAGTGGGGTTGTTTGTGGTAATGCTTGTGGTACATAACCAATATGTCCTAGGCGCTGTTTTGCGGTCATATCACTGAGTGGCAGCTGATTTAAACACAACTTGCCTTCAACCTTTAATAATCCTGCGATTGCTTTTAATAAACTCGATTTACCTATGCCATTGGCACCGATGAGCGTGACCAGTTGGCCGGGTTGTATATGCGGAATTGTTATTTGTTCAAATAGTGGTTTTTTACGATAGCCAAGATTAGCAAACTGGCCATATAAACCAGCTTGCAGATCATACGATAACGCTTTTTTTTGCTTGTGTGATTCTGCTACTTGTTGTTCGTGTGATAAAACGATTTGCTGCTTCATAAACGGCTCTGACGCGATAAGATTAACGTGATGAATAAAGGAATACCAACAATGGAGGTGACGATACTAATAGGCAGCACAACACCACTGATAAGCACTTTGCTGGCAACGGATGCTAGTGACATTAATAATGCGCCGGAGATCGCGCTCATTGGCAGAAAGAAGGTATGATCTTCACCCACCAGTAACCGTGCAATGTGGGGGGCGATAAGGCCAATAAAACCAATTTCACCAACAAAACAGATCGAAATAGCGGTCAGTAAGGATACCCTGATCATAATGCCATAACGTAATTTACTGACATCAACGCCATTGGCTTGTGCATGTTGTTCGCCGCAGCGTAATAATGTCATTGCTGCGACGTTACGCAGTGCAAGCGGCAAGCATATACATAAACAAACGCTGACAATAATGACGGTTAGCCAGTTTGCACGACTAAGCGAGCCCATGGTCCAGAATACGATTTGTTGTAGTGCATTATCGTCACTTAAGAATTGTAGAAAGGACACGGCAGCGTTCAAGGCAAAAAATAGTGATATACCAAATAAGACAATGGTGCTGATATTGGCGTTAATATAGCGGATCACAAATAAGATGATCATGGTTGCGAGTAATGAAAAAACAAATGCCATGATGGGGAGTAGATAATGACTTGAGACCCCCGGTAGCTGGAGGTTAAACACCACCACTATAGCAGCTCCTAATGTTGCGGCGGCAGAGATACCTAATGTAAACGGACTCGCCAAAGGATTGTTTAGCGCAGTTTGCATTTCAGCTCCAGCGAGCCCTAAGCAAGCGCCGACCACAATCGCCATGAGGGAATAAGGTAACCGAACCTCCCAAACAATGACCTGTTCATAGAGATCTGCTTCTTGCTTATCTAATAAAACGGATAATACCGTATCTAGCCCCATATCTGCAGGACCGCTACTCAGATCAAATAGTAGAATGAATAAAGTTAAAGCTAATAATCCAGCCAATAATAACCACTTTCTGTGGAGCTGTTGATCATATTGCTGCTGCAAGGATAGTGACTGGTTATCATCCGCTGGGGTGGTTTGTGTTAAAGGTAAGCTCATTGAAGCTCCTCTTTGTTAAGCTCAACCCAATATTGCCCGCTATATTCTATCGGTTGGAATTGGGCATATAGACGTTTTAAGGTGAGTTCTGGATCCAGATCTATGAATGCTTGAGGATAAAACCATTTCGCCATTTGCTGGACGACTGCAACATTAAACGGTGAGCTATAAAAGTGATGCCAAACACCATAAGCGCTACCTTGCTGTACGGCGTTTAAGTATTGCAGTTTATAATTGTTTATCGCGCTTGCTAATGTTTGCTGGGCATTTTGTTTGTTACTTGCCGCGCCAAGAAAGATACGATTGCCACCTTGTTCAAAAAAGGCTTTAGAACCAATTGCGGTACCAATATAGATGTCAGGTTGATGGGTTAATAAATATTCATAATTAATAATGCCGTGGGTACCGGGTAGCAAATCTTGGGCAATATTATTGCCCCCTGCTGTGGTGACCATTTCACCTAGCATACCGTGTGACATCGATTCGCAACAACTTTCAGAAAGTCCTAATCGGCTATGTAAAAATACGTTTGGTGGCGGAGTTTTGATCGTCGCAAGTGTTTGAGTGACCTTATCCATTTCTGTTTGGTAGGCGTTGATAAAGGCATTGGCGCTGTTGCCATTGTTAAATATTTGTCCAAGCAATTTAATACTCGGTAGGGTGTTCTGCATGGGTTTTCGTCTAAAATCGATGAACACCACGGCGATGCCTGCAGCTTCTAATTGGGCGATAACGCGTGCGCTTTTTGAGCCTGGCCCGTGTCCGCCTAAACCAAAAATAGCTAAATCAGGTCTGAGTGCGATAGCTTTTTCGATACTAAAACTGCTTGCATCATTACCACCGACTTCAGGAATGTTCTTGAGGTGTGGATATTGTATTAGGTATTTTTGATATCCATCCGCATCATACTTGCGAAAGTCAGCGAGCATTGCCGTGATACGTGATGTTATTTCTGGTTCAACAATCGCGATAGCTGGAATGAAGCGACTCTCACCGAGGATGATATTTTTCGGTTCAAGCGGCACACTAACCGTTCTGCCAGTCAGATCGGTAACCTGTATATTGGCAGCCGATATTGAAAAACATGAAAAAATTGTGATGAAGCATAATAGGATTTTTAAACTGTATTGCACTTTGAGTTCCTTTCTAAAGCCAATAAATGCATGACTACATTTACTGGCTTTATGGTTTTATATTACGTCAACAGAGGACTAGAATTGGTAAGCAATAGTTGCTTTAACATTTCTGCCGGGTTCATAATCGGTCATGTTAATTAGCTGGCCACGATTAACCGTACCGCTGCGTGATGCGTGTGAGGCATATTGCTCATTAAAGATATTGTCGATACCAAAGGTAAGTGCTAAGCCTTCAATCTGACGAGGTAACCATTGTGCATATAAATTGTGTACGTCGTAGCTTGGTTTGACAGGTTGGTCTTGAGCGACATTATCTTCTTCAAGAATAAAGCGTGAATTCCAGCCTAAGATGGTATCCAGTGACGTTAGCTCATAATCAAGGTTAAGCCCGATTGAATCACCAATATCGGTACTACGTGCAGAGTCTCGTGAAATAATGGGGGTATTTGCAGTTTTATCCCAGTTATCTGATTTGGCATAAGTTACCTGCGCTCCAAAATCATAAATACGATATAAAATACTCGCTTCAAAGCCTTCGTATTGCACATCACCAATGTTTTCAACATCGTAACCACGATTTTGTGGGTTATATGTTTTTTGGATGTAATCGTCGATATCGGTTCTAAATACCGTTAAATTAGTGGCAATGCTGCTATCACCTAAGTCATGTTCAAAACGGAAACCGACTTCAGTGTTTAAGCCTGACTCTGCTTTGATATTTGGATCTAGGTAAGTGACCGCTTGATAATTAATGAAGGTTTCGAGCAGTTGCGGTGCTTTGAACAATTGTCTGCTGTTTGCAAATAGTGTGAATCCATCAGTGATGTCATATTCAGCGGCGAGTGCAAAGCTTATATCATCAAAGCTCTTGGTGCTGGTGACCGCTTTACGGTTAAAGTAGTCATAGCGAACGCCGGGTGTGACAGACAAGCTATCAGTAATATTGATCTTATCCTCGAGGAATATTGCACCACTGAGGGCTTTTTCTTTCATTTTTTCGGCATTACCGTATTGGCTAATACTCTGTTGTTCATTACCATCAACACCATAAGTGATAGTATGATTCATATTCACCAGCTCAAGCTGACTTATTGCTGTGGCATTGAAGCCGGTATTAATATTTTGTGCATTGTTTTCAGATAGTCGGTCGCCGGGCCAGCGGATCGTTAATCCTGATTCATCACGGGTTAAATCAATGTGGTTGCGATAAAGGCTGCTAGTCAAAGACAAATCTTCATTTTGCTCTAGTGAGTAATTTAAGCTGATAGTTTGTCTAATATATTCAGTTGCCATCAAGGTTGATTGTGACAGTGCATCATTGGCCGAAGAGCCCATGTCAGGTCTTGGGTTATAGTCACCTTTATCTTTATAAAAGTCGTAAGCAAGGTCGAATCGTTGCTGGGAATCAGGTGCAAATCCGATTTTGAATAAGGCGTTGCCTATGGTGCCATCTGAGCCGAATGTTGGTGTACCATCACCATCTGAGAAGTTATCTCGGTCATAAACATAACCATAAACCATAGCATCAAACTTTTCTGAAAGTTGGCCATAAAGTGCTAATGATGCTTGTTGGTAATCATTTGAGCCGTAATTCAAGCTAACGCGACTACCAAAATCCTCATCTGCTTGTAACAGGTCTTGTGCATTTTTAGTGGTAAAGCTAACTGCACCACCTATGCCCCCATTCACCACCGAGTTAGCGCCAACTTGCACATCAGCAGATTTCAAAATATCGGCATTTAAGGTCAAATTACCAATGTGATGGAACATGTTGGCTGACTGTGATGCGCCATCTAACCGGATCTGTAAATCTGTTTCATTCATGCCGCGGATATTGATACGCTGATTTACCGAGTGGGTACCACCAACATCGACCCCTGGGGTATCCCTTAATAAATCCGATAAATGATCAGCTTGTTTAATGGCTATTTGATCATCCCCTAAAAATACCGATGAGCTATTAATTTCAGTCGCCCAAACTGTGGTGGTATTCGTCGTATCTTGCTCGTCATTGGTTGATTCAATATTTGCATAGGCATTTATTGGCAATATTAATAATGACAGCTTTAAACAGCGATTGAGGTAAGACAGTAAATATTTTTTACTTGTTGATGGGGTACTGCAAGTCATGAACGAGATCCTGTTGTTTTATAATAAAATGCTGAGTTGTATAAATTATTTTTCTTTTTGATAATGATTCTCATTAATGTTAGCATTTTAAGCACAAACTAAAAGATGAAAGCGTTATTCGAAATCGGCGTTGAATTATGAAAACTGAGCATACAGAAAAAAATTCAAATCAAGAGTTGGCTGTCGGTACGCAGCATATTGCAATGACGAAAGTCGTTAATGGCAATCAGATTATTAATAAAGGCAAAGTTAAGAATGAGGTTTTAATTCAAGGCAAATTAGTTAATTTAAAATTGCCTTCTGGCATATTGTTGTTTGGTGGGTCGACATTAGAGCAAGACAGTCGCACAGTGTTAGGGAGAGCAGGGCAGAGTTTATCTATTTGTTTGGTGTTAGAAGGTAAGCTGAATTTTAGCTATGGCGATAGTGCATTTAAATTACAGGGGAAAGAAGGAAAAGCCCATGCGGTCGCTGTAAGACTTAAACATGGTATTCCATTCACGCGAACCTTAAAGTTAAATCAGCATATTAAAAAATTACATATAGTATTAACGCCAGAATGGTTCACATTACAAGGGCGTCAATTACAAGGGCTGCCACTGACACGGCTACAAACCCATTTAGCAGCATTTTATTGGACTCCTTCCACTGATGTTGTTATGGCTATTAATCATTTCTTTATTGAAGAATTGCCTGAGTGGCAAATTGCATTTTCGGCCGAGCGTATAGTGTCACTTATTTTACAGCAAATGTTAAAACAACTTGTTGAAAGTCACTCGTTATTAAATGCTGATGCAGAGATCCTTAATCATGATAAACCGCATAACAATAAAGCTATCGGATTAGTGGTTAATTATTTGGAAGAACAATTACATAATGATATTAATTTGACTGAACTTGCTTATAGCCAAGCGATGAGTTTGAGTAGCCTACAGCGTAAGTTTAAAGCCGAGTTTGGAGTGACGATTGCATTTTATATTAAAGAGCGCAGACTAGAGCATGTCATGGCGGGAATTAAGAGTGGTCAGATTAACTGTGTCGCTGAAGCTGCTTACCAAGCTAAATACCAACATAGCTCCAATTTTGTTACTGCATTTAAGAAGAAGTTTGCTGTAACGCCGGGTGAGTTAATGCAGCGTTATCAAAATTAAGCTGCGTCTATTGAGTCATATATAATTAAATCTATCCTGTTTATCGCTACGCTTTCACTATATAAACGTTATCCCTAGCGCTATGGTGAGCATTTATATTGATTCGCTGTTTATCAAAATTATGAGCTTGTTCTATATTGTGGTAACTGTCATGATGAAGCTTCATGTTAGATAAAGATAAGGGTGAATACTAATGACAATTTATTTTCGCACTTACTCTATTATTCGATTATGGCTGCTCTGGAAATCAGAGTAGCGGCTAACTAATTTTGGCGAGGCTACGGAATATGTAGCCTGCTGTTTGTTTTATTCCCTTTCTACTTATTCCTAGCCTCCATTTACCTTGGAGGGATCATGGAACAGACAAATACCAATATTCAAAGAACGACATTATCAGCACATAAGATCGGTTTATTATGTGCATTTTTTGCTACCTGTTTGTTTTCGACAAAAGGTATTTTCATTAAACTCGCTTATCAATATGGGGTTGATAGCATCACGTTAATGACGTATCGCATGTTATTGTCGCTGCCTTTTTATATCGCTGTATTTGTGTGGATGATAAGAAAAACTCCGGCACTCTCATCACCGATAAAAGCACAGTTTATGCCAGTGATGGGCATTGGTCTTTTAGGTTATTACTTGTCGAGTTATTTTGATCTGGAAGGGCTTAACTATATTAGCTCACAGCTAGAGCGGTTACTGTTATTTACCTATCCAACAGTTGTGGTGATCTTAAGTTGGCTGGTATTAGGTAACCGCATTAATAGGCAAGTGATTGGTGCGCTTATCTTGGCCTATTCAGGCGTTTTTGTGTTGTTTTATCATGACTTGGGTAAGCAGGGGGAGGGAGTGATAACGGGGTCGTTATTGGTATTAACTGCGTGCTTTACGTTTGCTTGTTATTTGCTATTTAGTAAAAACAAGATCCAGAAGTTAGGCAGTTTAGTCTTTACCTGTATTGCTATGTTTGGTGCCAGTTTGATGATTTTTATGCATTTTTCAGTTGTGCATGATGTCGCAGATCTAAGTATACCTATGCCAGTATTTTGGATATCTCTGTGGTTAGCGATTGGCTGTACTGTGATCCCGTCTTTCTTAATGAGCGAAGGCATTGCCAGAGTAGGGCCTGAACAAGCATCGATTGTGGGGGGGAGTGGACCAGTATTAACAGCGTTAATGGCGGTGTTTTTACTGGGTGAAGCATTTACTATTTACCATTTTTTAGGTATGTCTATGGTAATTGTTGCTATTGTCTGGTTAAGTGTTAGAAAATAGCTCCATTATATCAATGCTCGTTGGGCATTTACGTCGTTATTATCTGCAGAGGGTTGTATGGTTAAGGTTAAAGTTTGGGACGGATTTATTCGTGGTTATCACTGGTTACAAGTGAGCTTGTTATTTGCATTGTGGTATTGCGCTGATAACGGCGAAATGGAATGGCACTTTGTATTTGGCTATGCATTACTTGCGCTGTGGATCACCCGCTTTATTTGGGGGTTTATTGGCAGTGATACCGCTAAATTCAGCTATTTTATAAAAAGCCCAAAAGCGTTAATCAGTTATTTAGCGGATAAAAACAAGTTTGAGCGGGTTAAATTTGGCCATAACCCTGCTGGCGCATGCATGGTGGTTTTATTCTTAGCATTGATTGTAACCCAATTATTCAGTGGGCTAAGTGCCAGTGATGACATCTTATCTGAAGGTCCGCTCGCGCAATATTTTTCTGCGGACACTGTGAGCTTTATGACCTGGTTACACAGTTTTAATTTTGATGTATTACTGTGGGCTATTGGCCTACATGTGATTGCAATTGCAGCTTATAAATTGAAAAAACAGCCATTAGTGAACGCGATGTTCACTGGTGTTGCTGAATACAAACTAGTAAGCTCGATTGTACAGCCGTCGATGATAAATGGTTTATTTGCTTGGCTTATCTATGCCTCTATTACAGGTTTAATTTGGTGGCAATGGGGACATGAAAACTTAGGCTACCTGCTTTATTAGGTCTAACTATTTAAAATAATGTATAAAATGTATTTCTGCAGACATTAAAGTTAATTTTTAACTTTAATGTCTTAATCTTTTAAGCATGTAGCACTATTACTCTCCTCATAGCTCATTCCTCTCTATCAACCCTATACTCATTTTCAGGCATGATATTCACGTATTTATATCTGATATATCGATGTTAAATATTATCTATATTCATGGAGTAGAAATAAATGATAGATGAAATACAGTTTTATGAACCGAATGATGATTTTGGTTTTCTGTCAAATTTTGCGCTAGCAGCAGTTAAGATAGACGGTGTTGTATGGCCGAGCAGTGAACATTTTTATCAAGCGCAAAAATTCAATGATCCGGAATTACAAAGCCTCATTCGCATTGCTTCAACACCAGATGAAGCTTTTAGTTTAAGTCGAGAGTATGCAAAATTGGTAAAGTCGGACTGGATGGCAGTACGTGATGATGTAATGCGTGATGTCGTGATGGCAAAATTTAGTCAAAATCCACTTTATGCCTATCAACTTGTTGCGACTGGTGAGCAAGTATTAACAGAGCATTCCCACAAAGATGCTTATTGGGGGGATGGTGGTGATGGTCATGGGCGTAATGAACTAGGTAAAATATTGATGAATGTACGGAGTAATTTAGCGCAACAAGCACCTTATAATCTTGTTAGTTATATCGATAGCGCTAAATTACCGACTGAATTTGGCACATTTCAGATGAATGGTTTTATTGAACACGCCACGGGCAAAGAACACTTAGCGCTTGTGTATGGCAAGATAGACCCAAGTCAACCGGTATTAATTCGCCTACATTCAGAGTGTTTAACGGGGGATGCGTTATTCAGTGCGCGTTGTGATTGTGGTTTTCAGTTAGCAAAAGCAATGCAAAATATTGTCGCCAAAGGCAGTGGTGTGATCCTTTACCTGCGTCAAGAAGGTCGTGGTATTGGTTTATTGAATAAGATCAGAGCTTATCATTTACAAGATGACGGTGCAGATACTGTTGAAGCAAATGAGCGCCTAGGATTTGCAGCAGATATGCGAGACTATACGTTTTGCAAAGGCATGTTAGGTTATTTGAATATAAATACCGTTAACTTAATGACCAACAACCCGCGCAAGGTAAATGCGTTAATTAAAGCTGGTATCAGTATTGCTGAGCGAGTGCCATTACAAGAAGGTAATAATCCCCATAATGCTGGGTACTTAAAAACTAAAGCGGCTAAGTTAGGACATATGTTCGAATCTGATTTTATTAATTGAAACTATGATATTTATTTTGTTGTAAATAACGCAGGTAGTTAATATATAACTACCTGCGTTATTGTATTAGATATAGCGATTAATAATGTCTGTCAAAGTACCCGAATTCGATAATAACAATAATTGTTGATTGATGAATTTTTGGATGTCGCTATCCATATTTGGGTCGAGCGCTAAATAAATAGGATAACTTGGAATCAATGCTGAAAAGTCCTGCAGCTTATAGTCGATTAGGTTCCTTGAAAGCAACTTAAGGTTATATTTAATACGTGATGTCATTTCAATAAATATGGCATCTTGCGGCATTCTATCTAAGATGCGAAAGGCGGCCGCATAATCTTTTACTCGCAATTCTTTAATCTCTCCACTATCAATAAACGGTTGTAGACTTGGGTAATCAAAACCATTAAGTAATATAAAAACTTTGTCGTTTATGTCCTTAAAATCACGGAAAGCAAGACCAGATTTAGCATGGGTTAATATACTGTGACTTACAGTATAAATAGGTATGTCAGATAAGTTTGCTGCTTGCACTCCCCCCCAATTTGGACTGCCATAAGTTATCCAATTTTTTTCACCTCCAGATTCCAATTCTGAGATCATTCGGTTGAACGGATAGGTGTGATAATTAACAGTATAATTATCAGTAAATACAGTAGATACAATATCTGAAACCATACCTGTGTGCTGATTATTGTTGCTTATAATTTGAAATGGCATTGCTTGTTTGGCAATGACATAATAATTAATAGATTCAGCCTGAGCAGTAAAGCTAGCAAGACAAATCTGTAGAGTTAACATAATTGTAATAAAGCGTTTCATTTTTATGTCCTTATCGTCGTATTTCCATTTCTAGTGTCTATCATTAGATTAGTCGATTAGTAACAGGATGTGAGCTTAGGGATGAATAACGCGACTTTGCACAAGAAAAAAATAGGGATCGCGAGGCAATTGCTCGTATCGATCATGCTTATCAGCTCTTTTTTTACCTTGCTCATCACTGGTTTGAGTGTCTATCTTGATTATAAAGAAGATATTTCAGGTATTGAAACTCAGATATATCAAATAAAACAAAGTTATTTATCTAGTTTAACCGCAAGCTTGTGGATTGAAGACCGTGAGCAATTAAAGCTGCAGGCAGAAGGGATCATGCGGCTACCTAGTGTTCATTATCTTGAAATTAAAGATGATAACGGCATCATTTTACAATTAGGACAGCCGTTAACTGAATATCAATATTATCGTTCTTGGCCAATGCAACATCACTTTGCAAGTAAGGCCTTTGAGCTTGGTACAATCAAGGTTCAGGCCGATCTTTATCCTATCTATAAGGGGTTGTGGGATAAATTTGTGGTCTTATTATTATCGCAAGCAGTGAAGACTTTCATGGTCGCACTTTTCATTATTTTTGTAGTGTATCGAATTATTATTCGACCTTTGACTGAAATGTCTGATGCGGTTAGCAAGTTTGATAGCGAAAAATTACCCCAGTCTTTGGAGTTAACGCCACGTTTTTTTGATGATGAAATTACGACTCTCTCCACCAGTTATAATGCCTCGGTTAAATATATCCGCCATAATTATCAAGAGCTTGAAACGGCAAAACTTCAAGCTGAAGATGCTAGCTTAAAGAAAAGTGAATTTTTGGCAAATATGAGTCATGAGATCCGGACACCAATGAATGGGGTTATTGGTACGGCCTCCTTGTTACAAGAAATGCCGATGGGGCGAGAACAGAAAGAATTTGTGGATATGCTTTATTCATCCTCCGTTACTTTACTTGATTTAATAAATGATATTCTCGATTTTTCAAAAATTGAATCTGGACAACTTATTATTGCTAAAAATCCACTAAACCTCTTTGAGTTGTGTAAAGAAATTGAATCTAATTTTTCTATTATTGCGAGACAGAAGCAGATCTCGCTAGTATGTCATATCGATGAAAAAATACCTGATATGGTACTCGGTGATATTACGCAACTACGGCAAGTCTTGAATAACCTATTATCTAATGCTATCAAGTTTACATCTATAGGTTCTGTGCGTTTGAATATCAAATTAATTGATCGGAAAGATAATAATGCCGGGATTATGTTTCAGATCATTGATAGCGGTATTGGCATTGCCGCCGAGAATCAGCAAAAAATATTTGAAAAATTTCAGCAAGCAGATGGCAGTACAACACGTAACTATGGTGGTACTGGCTTAGGTTTAGCTATTTGCCGCAGCATTGTAAAATTAATGGATAGTGACATTCTTGTTTATAGTAAACCAGGTAAAGGCAGCCGCTTTGAGTTCGCAGTGCAATTCGAATCAATTGACGAACTATTGTTGAGTTCTGATTCAGAGCAAAGTCTAGCAGGGCTATCTATATTACTGGTAGATGACAGTATGTTGAATATGCGTATTACCTCTGCGCAATTGAACAATTTTGGGGCTACTTCGGTATGTTGTGATGATCCTTGTTTAAGCAAAAAAATGGTACTTGATGCGTTAGATAAAGGTAATCCTTTTGATTTAGTTATCATCGATAAAGTCATGCCCAATATGGATGGATTTGCGGTAGCAAAACAATTACGAGATGAGTTTGCAGAGCTTGCTCCCCGATTAATGTTAATGTCTGCAGAGGCACAGGTAGGAGATGATTTATTAGCAAAACAGCTAGGGATAAAAACTTTTTTGAGCCGTCCTTATAAAGCCGATACGTTAAAAACAGCTGTACTTAATACCTTGGTGAATGAACAGCCTAAGAGAATTGAAAAGGTTGTTGCAGAAACCGTGGCGGCTGATGACATGAAGGTGTTATTGGTTGAGGATACCTTGATCAATCAGAAAGTAACTAAAATGATGTTACAAAAGCTTGGTATCGTGGTTACGATTGCTAATAATGGCCAAATAGCGGTAGATCTATGTAAAGAACAAGAGTTCAACTTAATATTGATGGATTGTCAGATGCCTGTCCTTGATGGCTTTGAGGCAACCAGAATTATTCGCGAAAATGAAACTGCTGATCAGCATACCCCCATCATTGCATTAACTGCTAATGTACTGCAAACCGAAAAAGATAAGTGCTTTGTGGCTGGCATGGATGACTTTATCGCTAAGCCCGTCAGCAAGCAGGTATTAACCTTGATGTTACAAAAACATTTATCACCTTGGTTAGCGGATACTCCTTACAAGTATACTGTTACCGATATTGATATTGCGTAGCAGTGGGGGGATAAAAACAAAAGGCGATCTGTATACATTGATCGCCTTTTAAGACATGTTTGTGATTATTTTGACTTGTAATCACTATGGCAAGATTTACAGTTTTTTGCCGTTTGGCCAAATGCTTTTTTGATTTGACCTCGATTGCCTTCTTTAGCAACCGTTGCTAGGTTTTGTGCGTCTTTACTAAATTGGCTAAATTTAGCTGCAAAACCGTCAGCATCACTCCAGATTGCAGCTTTAGCTTTAGTATCACCAGTTTGGCTATCGCTGGCACTAAAGCCGTGCTGAGCCATCGGGATTAACTGTGCTAACTGTTCTGAGCGAAGTTGAAATGCTTCATCATTCCATTCTTTTTTGCCTTTAACCATATCAGCCATGTCAGAAAAGTTAATTGCGATCATGGTTAATGCTGATTGACGATACTTAATATCTGTTTCAGGTTTGTCAAACGTTGCTGCCTGAGCAGTGCTAAACATCATTAATGATGTCAGGCCTGCTAATTTTAGTATTTTGCTCCAGAACATCTTGCTTCCTTCTTATGTTGGTTTAGTTATTCGTTGATAACCTATTATTATATGCTTGATAATAAACTATTTTTAGGTATGGGGAAATGTGATGCATTGCATTATTTAGCAAAACAGAGTGTGTTAAATTAGTTGACCAACCTAGACAGTATTAAATAGCTAAGGAAAGCATAATGCGAGCAGGTCATATCATGGAACGATCACATTTATCTTGTCGACATCTTGGCACATCACGCGCTATATTTTTAATTTGTTTACTTTATTTACTTTCAATTGTTGCTACACATGCGAGCCCGCTACGAGTGGCTGTTTCGGCATTAGATTCAGGGATGGTGGTGGAAGAGGTGCAGTCGGGACTGCTGTCGGAGTTAACACGACAGGGATACGTGGCAGGCACAAACCTGACTTGGATTGATAATAATAAACCGCAACTATCAGATGTTAATGTAACTATTTCTACGGCTAAAAACACGCCTTTTATAACCTTGGTTAGTCAACAGGGGTTATCAACCGACATCTACCTAGAAACGCATCATGATCATACCGAACTAGCCGAGCATTATGACGTTAATTTTATTAACACATTATTACCGGGTATTAATACCTTAGGTGTCATTCTTGATAAGAACTCGACTGACATCATGCAGGTGGAGCAATTTTTAGCGCAACAAAAGCACAAAGGTATGCGCGTTATTTATCATTATATTAATGGCAGTGCTGAATTAAGAGCATCGACTCGCTCGCTCGCGCCACGGGTAGATGCGATATATTTACCTCATCACATCACTGATATGCCGGGGCTAAGTCAAGTTATAGCGGTTGCCGAACGAAATAATGTGGCGTTGATTGGTGAAGACCATAATAGTGTTGATAAAGGCATCTTTGCTGTTTATAACATTGATTACGTACAGGTAGGTCGAGATACTGCTGATTTATTAGTGCGCTTAGCTGAAGGCGGCAAAGGTTTTAGTAGCGAAAACTATCTTGCTCAACCGGTTCTTTCTCTTAATCTTGATGCCGCCGCGCGTATGGGCGTTGAAGTTTCGAGTGATGTAATTGATAAAGCTAAGTTTATTGTAGAGTAACAGTTAAATGATCTAGCTTGAATATGCGTTATTTACTGTCTAAACCCGGGTATTTAAGTTAACTTTTACAATTATATTCAATTTTTTTTTAATAAATTCATTTTTCTGCTTGAAGCGTTCAATTTCGTCCCCATATTTATTTTCAATCGCAGAGATAACCTTGCAAGGTGCGGGTTATCAGTGACAGAAAAAGTATTCTAATAGACTTGAAATTACTTTAACTGTCACCATTTATTCTGTATCAAATTTGTAAATGAAAGTATTTATTGGAGAATTACGATTATGGGTAAAATCATTGGTATCGATTTAGGTACAACTAACTCTTGTGTATCAATCTTAGATGGCGACACTGCTCGCGTAATCGAGAATGCTGAAGGTGATCGTACTACTCCGTCAATCATCGCTTATAGCGCAGATGGTGAAACTTTAGTTGGTCAACCTGCAAAACGTCAAGCTGTAACAAACCCTGAAAACACGCTATTTGCAATCAAGCGTATGATCGGCCGTCGTTTTGAAGATGAAGAAATCCAACGTGATATCAAAATCATGCCTTTCAAAATTGTTAAAGCTGACAATGGTGATGCATGGGTTCAAGCTAAAGGCGAAAAGATGGCTCCGCCACAAGTTTCTGCTGAAGTATTGAAAAAAATGAAAAAGACTGCAGAAGATTACTTAGGTGAAGCAGTAACTGAAGCTGTAATCACTGTACCTGCATACTTCAACGATTCACAACGTCAAGCAACGAAAGATGCTGGTCGTATTGCTGGTCTTGAAGTTAAACGTATCATCAACGAACCAACTGCAGCTGCATTCGCATACGGTGTAAACACAGCTAAAGGCGATAGCGTAGTAGCTGTATACGACCTTGGTGGTGGTACATTCGATATCTCAATCATCGAAATCGATGAAGTTGATGGCGAAAAGACTTTTGAAGTATTAGCTACTAACGGTGATACTCACTTAGGTGGCGAAGATTTCGATACTCGTCTAATCAACTACCTAGTAGAAGAATTCAAAAAAGAACAAAACTTCGACCTAACAAACGATCCGCTAGCAATGCAACGTCTAAAAGAAGCTGCAGAAAAAGCGAAAATCGAACTATCTTCAGCACAACAAACAGATGTAAACCTACCTTACATCACTGCTGATGCATCAGGTCCTAAACATTTAAACATCAAAGTTACACGTGCTAAATTAGAATCTCTAGTTGAAGATCTAGTTAAAGCTACGATGGAACCACTACGTATTGCATTACAAGATTCAGACCTAGCTGTTGGTGACGTAAACGACATCATCCTAGTTGGTGGTCAAACACGTATGCCTATGGTTCAAGCGGCTGTTACTGAATTCTTCGGTAAAGAAGCTCGTAAAGACGTTAACCCTGATGAAGCAGTTGCAATGGGCGCAGCGATTCAAGGTGCGGTACTTTCTGGTGATAAAACAGACGTACTTCTTCTAGATGTTACACCTCTATCTCTAGGTATTGAGACTATGGGTGGTGTTATGACTAAGCTTATCGAGAAAAATACAACTATCCCGACTAAAGCGTCACAAACATTCTCAACAGCTGAAGATAATCAAGCAGCGGTAACTGTTCACGCAATCCAAGGTGAGCGTAAACGTGCTGCAGACAACAAATCACTAGGTCAATTCAACCTAGAAGGTATCCGTCCTGCACAACGTGGTATCCCACAAATCGAAGTTGCATTCGACATCGATGCTGATGGTATCTTACACGTATCTGCTACTGATAAAGATACTGGTAAAGAACAAAAAATCACAATCCAAGCGTCTTCTGGTCTTTCTGATGAAGAAGTAGAAGCAATGGTACGTGATGCTGAAGCAAACTCTGCTGAAGATGCTAAATTCGAAGAGCTAGTACAAGCACGTAACCAAGCTGATGCAATGGTTCACGGTACTCGTAAGCAAATTGAAGAAGCTGGCGAAGCACTACCTGCTGATGAAAAAGAAAAAATTGAAGCTGCAATTGTTGAACTAGAAGAAGCAATTAAAGGCGATGACAAAGAAGCGATTGAAGCGAAAACTCAAGCGTTAATGGAAGCCGCTCAAAAATTGATGGAAATTGCTCAACAGCAAGCTCAAGCACAACAAGCTGGCGCTGAAGCTGGTGCAGAACAGCCACAAGAGAAAGATGTAGCTGGTGATGTTGTTGACGCTGAGTTTGAAGAAGTGAAAAACGACAAAAAATAATAACGCCTAAGTTATTAGTTTTTAAATAGCAAAGGCGTTGGTGCTGCACCAACGCCTTTCGTGTATCTAAATTATTTCAATTTAAGCTGATTATTATGTCAAAACGCGATTATTACGAAGTGCTAGGTGTATCACGCGACGCTAGCGAAAAAGATGTTAAAAAGGCCTACAAACGCCTGGCAATGAAATATCACCCGGACAGAACTAAGGGTGATAAAGCAATGGAAGAGCAATTTAAAGAAGTTAAAGAAGCTTATGAAGTGCTAAATGACGCACAGAAAAAAGCGGCTTATGACCAATATGGACATGCAGGTGTAAATCAACAAGGCGGACACGGTGGTCAAGGTGACTTCGGTGATATCTTTGGTGATGTATTTGGTGACATCTTTGGCGGCGGCGGTGGCCGTGGTCGTCAACAGCGTGCTGCACGTGGTAGTGATCTGCGTTATAACATGGAACTTACTCTTGAAGAAGCGGTTCGTGGCGTAAGCAAAACGATTCGCATCCCAAGCCAATGTCATTGTGAAGTATGTAATGGTTCTGGTGCTAAATCAGGTAGTAAAGCAACAACTTGTAGTACGTGTCATGGCCAAGGCCAAGTGCAAATGCGTCAAGGTTTCTTTGCGGTAAACCAAGCATGCCCAACATGTCACGGTAAAGGTAAAATCATTAAAGATCCTTGCCGTAAGTGTCACGGTGAAGGCCGTTACGAACGTAGCAAAGATTTAAAAGTAACAATTCCTGCAGGTGTTGATACTGGCGATCGTATTCGTTTAACTGGCGAAGGCGAAGCGGGCGATATGGGGGCTCCAGCGGGTGATCTGTATGTGCAAGTAAGTGTGCGTCAACACGCGATCTTTGAGCGTGATGGCAGCAACCTGTACTGTGAAGTGCCAATTAGTTTCACGTATGCAGCTATCGGTGGCGAAATTGAAGTTCCAACTTTAGATGGTCGCGTTAAATTAAAAGTACCTGCTGAAACACAAACTGGTCGCATGTTCCGTTTACGCGGTAAAGGCGTTAAATCAGTACGTGGTGGTGCTACGGGTGATCTACTGTGCAAAGTAACACTTGAAACGCCTGTTAAGCTAAACGCTGAACAAAAAGATTTGTTACAACAGTTTGAAGCATCATTAAACAATGCTTCAGCAAAGAAGCATAAGCCTAAATCTGAAGGCTTCTTTGACGGCGTTAAAAGCTTCTTTGATGACCTAACTAAATAATTTAATCATTTATTGAGTTAACGATTCCAAAGCCGTGGTTCTAACCGCGGCTTTTTTTATCTACCTACTTATAACTCTCTCGTTTATTCCTTTCTTATTATTATCCTAATACCACTTAATAGTAGTAAATTGTTGATGTGTGATTGATTACACAGATATAAACCTACCCATTCGTATGAAATTGATTACACTTTCATTATGAACTTGAGCAACACTATATCATCAATTATTTAGCTGTTATTTAACGGTTATGGGGGTTAAATGTATTACGGCTTTGATATTGGCGGTACTAAGATAGAATTTTCGGTATATAACGCAGATCTTGAATGTGTTTTCAATGAGCGGATCCCTGTTCCAGCTGAAGACTATGAAGAACTATTAGACGCACTCGATGCCTTTATTTTTAAAGCTGATCGACAGTTTGGCTGTAAAGGCATGGTGGGTATTGGTTATCCTGGAGTCATGGATCCTGAAACCAATACAACTATTTGCCCTAATTTACCGAGTCTACATAGCCAGAATTTACAAACTGATTTACAAAAACGTATTAATCGTGATGTCAAAGTACAGAATGATGCTAACTGCTTTGCACTGTCAGAATGCTTTAAAGGTGCGGCGGAAGAGGCGGATATAGCTATTGCGGTGACCCTAGGTACTGGTTTAGGCGGCGCCATTTGTATTAATAAGACCATCTTGTCAGGACACAATTTCGGTGCCGGTGAGTTTGGTCATATGGCTATTCCTGGGACTATGTTACAGCGTTACCCTGAGCTTCCGCTTACCCACTGTGGCTGTGGTGGCCATTCTTGTCTGGAAACCTATTGCTCTGGCACTGGACTTGCGGCGTTATATAAACATTATAAGATCCATATTGAAGGTTCGTGTAATGAAGAACAGGCGCTGAAAGGCCCGGATATTATTGCCGCATATACGAATCAGGAACCCGTGGCAGTAAAAACGGTGACGGTATTTTTAGATATTTTAGCGGCAGCGCTAGGCAGTCTGATCATGGTCCTCGATCCTAATGTGGTGGTATTTGGTGGTGGTTTAGCACGCTTTGATGCTTTGTATTCGCAACTGCCTGAAAAGATAACCGCTTATGTATTTGATAACATGAAACTGCCGCAGTTAAAACAAGCTGAATTTGGTGGCGAAGGCGGTGTACGTGGCGCGGCGTTGTTGAATTATAAATAGCCGTTTTGGTACAGTTCGATGGGGGAATATCGATTAAGGAAAGTTTTTTTATTTTCTCCCTTGTTTTTGTATAAATCGCCCATACCTAGTTATTTAAGCAGCACAGTAACTGTGTTTATCATTAAGAATTATGGAAGTTTAATTATGTCTGAATTTGCAACAAGTGAACAAAAAGGTAGTTACGGTATTGGTCTTCAAATGGGTCAACAGCTTGCTGCTAACCCTTTCGAAGGTCTAGATATTTCAGCTGTTCAAGCTGGTCTTGCAGATGCGTTCGCTGGTGCAGAAAGCAAAGTTAGCAATGAAGAGCTAAACCAAGCTTTCCAACTAATCCATGAAAAACTAGAAGCTGAAAAAGCTGAAAAATCAAAAATCTTCGCAGCTGAAGGTGAAAAATTCCTAACTGCAAACGCAGAACGCGAAGAAGTAACTGTAACTGAATCTGGTCTACAGTTCGAAGTTATCGCACGTGGCGACATCGAGCAAAAGCCAACTGCAGAATCTACAGTTCGTGTTCACTACCATGGCATGCTAACTGACGGTACTGTATTTGACAGCTCTGTTGAACGTGGTCAACCTGCTGAATTCCCAGTTGGCGGCGTTATCGCTGGTTGGACTGAAGCACTACAACTAATGAACGTTGGTGATAAATTCAAACTATCTATCCCACACAACCTTGCTTATGGCGAACAGGGCGCAGGCGCTGCAATCGGTCCATTCCAAGCGCTAGTATTTGAAGTAGAACTATTAGACATCATCTAATCAGTCCTATTACAGACTAGTCAAACGCCTTGCTTATAGTGATATGAGTAAGGCGTTTTTTTATGTCTGAAATATACTTTATATGCATTATTGCATTTTAATTTATCATTAATTTCATTATCTCCATAGCCGTGAATTGTGAATTCGGCATTACCCAAAAAGTAATAAATTATTGGTGCGGCGTATATAATTGCTGCCGAGCCATTATTATTTAGGTAAGATGTTTTTTGATTTAGATCAATTATGGATAATGAGTAATGGCAACGTATAACGATTTTAACTGGAAATATGCATTAGCATTTTTAATTGTATTTTTAACAATACCGACAATGCACCTTTGGGCTGGCCTATTTGGCATTTTCGGTTAATAGCTGATACTCAGTATGATGAACCCGCATTCTAGCGCTTAGAATAGCGGGTTTTTTTATACCTGATTTTTATGCTTAAGAAACGTAACTAGGCGTTGTTGATGTGTTTCTATGAGTGTTATCATCAAAGTACTATACCCAAGCTACCTGCTCGTCTCTGATATAGCATCTTGAAGTAACTTGGGTATATAACTATTTGATCAATGAAAAACACAGGGAGAAGTCTAGATGGGACAAGCAGTAAGAATTGCGGTTATGGGTTGTAATGGTCGTATGGGCCGTACCATTTTAGAAGCTATTCAAGATAGTAATGGCGTAGCCGTTGTTGGTGCAGCAATCGAACGTCCTGAGTGTAACTTCTTAGGCGCAGATGTGGGTGAACTTGCTGGTCTTGGTTCAATAGGAGTTAAAGTTGTAAGCAGCCTTGCTGAAGTAGTTGATGACTTCGATGTGATCGTTGACTTTACGGCAATTGAAGCGACGCTGAAACACCTTGAATTTGCTGTGGCTAACAATAAGAAGATAGTAATTGGTACGACAGGTTTCAGTGATGAGCAAAAACAGCTGATCCATGATGCAGGTAATACCACGGGTGTGGTATTTGCGCCAAACATGAGCGTTGGTGTTAACGTGATGTTTAAGTTGTTAGAGATGGCTGCCAAGGTAATGGGTGATTATACTGATATCGAGATCATTGAAGGTCATCACCGTCATAAAGTAGATTCTCCATCTGGCACAGCATTAGGTATGGGTGAAGTGATTGCCGATACACTTGGTCGTGATTTGAAAAAAGTAGCCGTTTATGGTCGTGAAGGTTATACCGGCGAGCGTGACCGTGAAACCATTGGTTTTGCTACTATTCGCGCAGGCGATTTAGTTGGTGAGCACACTGCTATGTTTGCTGATATTGGCGAACGTATTGAAATTACACACAAAGCTTCAAGTCGCATGACATTTGCAAAAGGTGCGATACGCGCTTCAGCTTGGGTATTTGCTCAAGAGAATGGACTGTACACAATGCAAGATGTACTTGATCTTAAATCTTAAATTCAAAGTCTGAAATAAAACAGTTGCGCAACAATTAATTTATCTGTATTATGCGCGGAATTTGCCAAAATTTAGTAATTCAGAGGTTGGTTTTTTAATCTCGAATTACTATGCTGTGTGACAGCCTGGGGTAAATAGTTGATTTATTTTATTATTTTTCTATCTATTTTTTGGAGGTTGTCTTGAGTAATATCGCCTTGTTGGTGTTGGAAGACGGAACAGTTTTCCGTGGTGTGTCTATCGGTGCAGAAGGTCATTCGGTAGGTGAAGTGGTTTTTAATACTTCAATGACTGGTTATCAAGAAATATTAACCGATCCTTCCTATTCTCGCCAAATCGTTACTCTTACTTACCCACATATCGGAAACACCGGTACAAATGATGAAGATGCAGAGTCTTCAGATGTTCATGCTTGTGGACTAATCATTCGAGATCTTCCTTTAATCACTTCTAATTTCCGTAATCAACAATCACTCACTGACTATTTAAAAGAACGTAATGTTGTTGGTATTGCTGATATTGATACACGTAAACTTACACGTATCTTACGTGAGAAAGGTGCGCAAGCGGGTTGTATCATCGCAGGTGGCTCTTTATCGGGTGAAAGTCTAGATGAAGCACAAGCATTGGAACTTGCTAAAGCTTTCCCAGGCTTAAAAGGCATGGACCTAGCGAAAGAAGTGACTGTAAAAGAGTCATACGAATGGAACCAAGGTAGCTGGACGTTAACGGGTGGTTTACCTGCAGAAGCAACTGATTCACGTTTCCACGTAGTTGCTTATGACTATGGTGTTAAACGCAATATCTTACGCATGTTAGTTGATCGTGGTTGCCGTCTAACGGTTGTACCTGCACAAACAACTGCAAAAGAAGTTTTAGCGTTAAATCCAGATGGTGTGTTCTTATCAAATGGCCCTGGTGATCCAGAACCGTGTGATTATGCAATCGCAGCAATTAAAGAAATTTTGACTACAGATATTCCTGTTTTTGGTATTTGTTTAGGTCACCAATTACTTGCATTAGCAAGTGGTGCTAAAACATTAAAAATGAAGTTCGGTCATCACGGTGCTAACCACCCTGTAAAAGATATGGAACGTGACGTAGTTATGATTACGGCGCAAAACCATGGTTTCGCAGTTGATCAAACAACGTTACCTGAAAATCTAGTAATGACGCATAAGTCATTATTTGATGACTCTTTACAAGGTATTCATCGTACTGATAAAGCGGCATTTAGCTTCCAGGGTCACCCTGAAGCAAGCCCTGGTCCACACGATGCAGCTCCTCTTTTCGATCACTTTATCGAATTGATGGAAAAACGTAACGCCTAAGCCTGATACCTAGTAGAGATTTAAACTATGCCAAAACGTAATGATATAAAAAGTATTCTAATCTTGGGCGCAGGTCCAATCGTAATCGGTCAAGCATGTGAGTTTGACTATTCCGGTGCTCAAGCTTGTAAAGCACTTCGTGAAGAAGGCTACCGAGTTATTCTAGTTAACTCAAACCCAGCTACAATTATGACTGACCCAGAAATGGCGGACGCGACTTATATCGAGCCGATCCATTGGGAAGTTGTACGTAACATCATCGAAAAAGAACGTCCAGATGCGGTATTACCGACTATGGGTGGTCAAACAGCATTAAACTGTGCTCTTGAATTAGAAAGCAACGGTGTACTAGCTGAATTTGGTGTTGAACTAATCGGTGCTACAGCTGATGCAATCGATAAAGCGGAAGACCGTAGTCGTTTCGATAAAGCAATGAAAGCAATTGGTCTTGAAACACCGCGTGCTGGTATTGCTCACACAATCGAAGAAGCTAAAGGCGTTCTAGCTGAAGTTGGTTTCCCATGTATTATTCGTCCATCATTCACTATGGGTGGTACGGGTGGCGGTATCGCTTATAACATGGAAGAATTCATCGACATTTGTACGTTAGGTTTAGACCTTTCTCCAACAACAGAATTATTGATCGATGAATCATTAATCGGTTGGAAAGAATACGAAACTGAAGTTGTACGTGATAAAAATGACAACTGCATCATCGTATGTACAATTGAAAACTTCGACCCAATGGGCATCCACACGGGTGACTCAATCACGGTTGCACCAGCACAAACACTTACCGATAAAGAATACCAAATCATGCGTAATGCATCGATGGCTGTTCTACGTGAAATTGGTGTAGAAACAGGTGGTTCAAACGTACAGTTTGGTATTAACCCTGAAGATGGCCGTATGGTTATCATCGAGATGAATCCACGTGTATCTCGTTCATCTGCACTTGCATCAAAAGCAACTGGTTTCCCAATTGCTAAAATTGCAGCAAAACTTGCTGTAGGTTACACGCTAGATGAATTATCAAATGACATTACTGGTGGCGCAACACCTGCATCATTTGAACCAACGCTAGATTACGTTGTAACTAAACTACCACGTTTCAACTTCGAAAAATTTGCTGGTTCAAATGATCGTCTAACGACACAGATGAAATCAGTAGGTGAAGTAATGGCGATTGGCCGTAACTTCCAAGAGTCACTGCAAAAAGCATTACGTGGCCTAGAAATCGGTAAAAACGGTTTTGATCCAGAAGTTAACTTAAGCGATGATACTGCAGCATCTAAAATCCGTCATGAATTAACAGAAGCTGGCGCAGAGCGTATTTTCTACATTGCTGATGCATTCCGTAGTGGTATGTCTCGCGATGAAATCTATGCGATCACACGCGTTGACCACTGGTTCTTAGTTCAAATCGAAGACATCATCAACGCTGAAGCAAACGTAAGTAAAGTGGGTCTATCAGGTCTAGACGAAACATTACTACGTCAACTTAAGCGTAAAGGTTTCTCTGATTTACGTCTGTCTAAAGTGGCTGGTGTAAGTGAAAATGAAGTACGTAAATTACGTCATCGTTTAAACATCTTACCGGTTTATAAGCGTGTTGATACGTGTGCGGCTGAGTTCTCAAGCGACACGGCTTACATGTACTCTTCATATGATGAAGAATGTGAAGCAGCACCAACAGACAAAGATAAGATCATGATCATCGGTGGCGGTCCTAACCGTATTGGTCAAGGTATCGAATTCGATTATTGCTGTGTACACGCTGCATTAGCAATGCGTGAAGATGGTTACGAAACTATCATGGTTAACTGTAACCCTGAAACTGTTTCAACAGATTACGACACATCAGACCGTCTATACTTCGAACCTATTACATTAGAAGATGTATTAGAAATCGTTCGTGTAGAAAAACCTAAAGGCGTTATTGTTCAGTACGGTGGTCAAACGCCACTTAAACTGGCGCGTGATTTAGAAGCGGCTGGCGTGCCAATCATCGGTACATCACCGGATGCAATTGATCGTTCTGAAGATCGTGAACGTTTCCAACAAGCTGTTGACCGTCTAGGTTTATTACAGCCTGAAAATGACACAGTAACAACGACTGAACAAGCAGTTATCTCTGCTGAAGCAATCGGTTACCCACTTGTTGTACGTCCTTCGTATGTACTAGGTGGCCGTGCAATGGAGATCGTATATGACGAAATCGATTTACGTCGTTACTTTAAAGAAGCGGTAAGTGTTTCTAACGAATCACCAGTATTACTAGACCGTTTCCTAGATAACGCAATCGAGCTTGACGTTGATGCAATCTGTGACGGTAAAGACGTTGTTATCGGTGGCATCATGGAGCACATCGAACAAGCAGGTGTTCACTCAGGTGACTCAGGTTGTTCATTACCTCCTTATTCATTAAGCCCTGAAATTCTAGATGTTATGCGTGGCCAAGTACGTGCGTTAGCATTAGAGCTAGGTGTTATTGGTCTAATGAATACTCAGTTCGCTGTTAAAGATAATGAAGTTTATCTTATTGAAGTAAACCCGCGTGCTGCACGTACTGTTCCTTTTGTTTCAAAAGCAACTGGTGTGCAACTTGCGAAAGTTGCTGCACGTGTAATGGCTGGCCAAACTCTAGCTGAACTTGGTTTCACTGAAGAAGTTATCCCACCATACTATTCTGTTAAAGAAGTAGTATTACCATTCGCTAAGTTCCCAGGTTCAGATCCGTTACTAGGCCCTGAAATGCGTTCTACTGGTGAAGTAATGGGTGTGGGTGATACATTCGCTGAAGCTTACGCGAAAGCACAGCTTGGTGCTTCTGCTGAAGTTGCTAAGACTGGTCGTGCACTTATCTCTGTTCGTAACGGTGATAAAGCCCGCGCAGCTGACCTAGCTAAGCAATTAATTGCACTTGGTTTTGAAATTGATGCGACTCACGGTACAGCTGTTGCACTAGGTGAAGAAGGTATTAATCTTCGTCTAGTAAACAAGGTACATGAAGGTCGTCCACATATTCTTGACCGCATCAAAAATGGCGAATACAGCTACATCATCAATACGACTGAAGGTCGTGTTGCGATTGAAGATTCTCGTCAACTACGTGCAGCTGCTTTACGTTATAAAGTTAACTACACAACAACAATGAATGCTGCATTTGCAACGTGCCAAGCGCACTCTGCTGATGATCGTGGTACAGTTCGCTCAGTACAAGAGCTACATGTTCGCATTAAATAAATAGCGATTCATAGTTAATAAAAAACCTCGTTACTTCTGTTGAAGTAGCGAGGTTTTTTTATATCTGCAGCTTTCTAGTTTATAAACAGCTAACGATTATAAACTGTGATTACAGCTCAAATTCCAATTCAATAAATGTACAACCTTTCACACAGCTCACGCCTGTTTTAGATTCATCATTTTTATTTTTTGGCGGTAACAGCTTCAATGCTTGCTGGCAGACAGGGCATAAAACAGTTTTTCCAAGGCATACTTTTTTGATGGTATTACGTTGTTCGTGAAATGACTTTGAACTGCTTTTGTTAATCGCTGAAAAATCTATTTTTGACATAATAACTCTTTAATTTTACGTGTTTATTCTTTAATTACACCTGTGATTTACTTGTTAATTTCACTGAGTTTAATCAAAGCGAACAAGCTGTCACTGTGGCTTTATTCAATAATAATTGAACATTTTACCTGTTTATTCGCATAAAAGTATCAGTGATTACATTTTATTCTAGGGTTAGTGTTACTAAGCTACGAATGAATCTAATGGGTAATGACGCACTGTAAATTAAAATCACAAGGTATAACCTTAATCGAGTTATTGCTTACGTTGGCAATACTGACCATATTGATGGCTTTTAGTGTGCCTTCGTATATTGAATACGTGAATAAAAATAAACTAGGCAACCTCACAAGACAATTGGTTGAAGCGCTAAATATCACTAAACAATTAGCGATACAGCGGGGTGAGCAGCACTATTTTAATATGCAGGTTAACAGCTCTGTCATTAACGCGCACGAGTCATGTTGGGTTATCAGTAATATTGAAGATTGTGATTGCTTAACATCTAGCGCTTTATGCCAGGCTCAATATGGTCAAGTTACCGCTGCGACAAGCGGTATTGAACTTATTATTAATCGACCGCGTTTCTCTTTTTCACCATTATTTGGCGCGACAAATGGTGCTAGCTATCAACTTACCTTAGGTCGCTTTAGCACTATGGTTATTGTCAGCTCTCAGGGACGTATTCGAGTTTGTATGGATCAGGGAGATAGTACTATTTATGCTTCTTGTTAAAGCCTTTTGCTCGGGTCGTTTTTACGTGTGTGGACATGGGTTAATTGAGCTGATGATATCAATATCGCTAGGTGGGATTATTTTTACCGGTACGAGTTATATATACGCCACACATGAAGCACAAAATAATCGGGCTGAACAATATTATCTCGTGCAGCAGGAGGCTCAGAACGTACTGACTATTATGCAGCGAGAGTTAGCTCGAGCAGGTTATCAAAGCAATATTGCAGCAGCTAATCCTTTTATTTATAGCGATGATGAAATTTTTATTTTGGATCCCAGTAACGATTGTATTGTGTATCGCTATGACCGTAATGAAGATGGTATTTTTAGTGATGAAAACTTTGGTTTTCGTTTGCATAATGGCGGGTTACAGCAGCGTAAAGGCAGCGACGTTGACTGTGATGGTGGCTTAGGTTGGGAAATGATTTCTGATGCGGCTAGTACCGAAATTATCCAATTGCAATTCACCGTTTCACAACAGTTATACATGCTACCGCATAAAGTTAAAGGTTATGTCAGTATCACGCTGAGTATGCGTCATCGTCAATTTACCGATATTGAGCTTAGTTATTTTCGCAATAGCAGTGCGAGGGCTTTCCTGTAATGGTGTCTAAACAACCGCGCTATCGGACTGCTCGAGGTTTCGCGATGTTATCAATGACGCTAATTTTAGTCTTTATTACGATCAGCAGCAGTTTGGCATTTGCTCACATTCAGCTACAACGTATTCAACGTAATCAGCTCCATCTTAATTACCTGAAAGCCAAAATTATAGCGGCCAATAAATTGGATTTGTTTTATATCGTGCTCTACGAATCGGCAGAATTACTTGCTCTATCCCAGCAATGTACTAACTTAGCAATAGACAATCATCAGTTAGTAATCCCCAATGATATGATGCGTCAATATATGTTGTCAGAACGGTTTTATTTATGCGTTGAAAACCAAACTGTATTCAATATTGCGATAGTGGTTACCTACAATGATACTGAGCGACTTGTCATGCAGCGTCAGCTTATTACGACATCAATGCCTTGGACTTGGCAACCAAATGCTTTGTATGGTTTTTAAATGCGGTTTAGACAACATACTTTGCAGCAAGGGGGTAGTTTACTAGAGGTTATGATCTGTTTATTTATGCTGAGCACCTCTATATTTGGTATCACGGCTTTAAAATTAACCCAGGCTAAAATTATATTACAGCAATCGCAATATACAGCAGCATGGGCATTAATGGAGTATAAATTGAATGAATTACGGCGTTTGACCGATTCGACTGATGGATATACTGCTTTGAATACAAATATTGGCGGTAACTTGAGTGCGGGAGATATTCAATATGATCAGCATAGCTTTAATTTAACTTGGCAAGTGAGAACGATAACGACGTCCGTTACATTGAGTCAGCTAAAGGAAGTGGAGATCAAGATCAACTGGCAGGATAAGGCTAATAGCAATCAGATGATTAGCAGTATGATGATGCTAAATAAGGACGTTATTGTGAGATAACTAGGTAATTCAAGTGTTGTGAACTGCGTTTTTCATTAAACTGAATATTTATTGTCGTTTTGTGATGAGTTGCTAATATTTAATATTATATTGTCTATTTAATTTGGTATTATCCTGCCTTTATTGGTGTTTATGGATATTTAGGACGTGATATGGGTAGTAAAGTAGCAGGGCTTCTTCAATTGAGTTTGGTTAAGCAGATCATGATTAGTATTATTGCGGGTATCGCGTTAGCGTATGCAGCCCCTAGTATTGCTATCGAAGCAAGTTTGTTTGGTGGGTTATTTGTCAGTGCGCTTAAAGCAATCGCACCTTTATTAGTATTTGTATTAGTTATCTCCGCGATAGCCAATCAAGAAGCGAATACCAATGCTAATATACGCCCGATTGTGACCTTGTATTTATTAGGCACCTTTGCAGCTGCGATTGTTGCTGTAAGTTTAAGCTTTTTATTCCCTGTTCAGCTTAGCTTAGTGACGGAAGCTGCAACAAATTCAGCACCGAGTAATATTACTGAAGTACTGCGTAATTTGATTTATAAGGTTGTCGATAACCCGCTTAATGCGATTGTAACCAGTAACTTTATTGGTGTGCTAACTTGGGGTATTGGTTTTGGTGCAGCGCTAAAACATTCATCACCTACAACCAAGCAAGTGATCAAAGATATTGCCGGTGGTGTATCTAAAATTGTGCATGTTGTTATCCGCTTCGCACCATTAGGTATCTTTGGTTTAGTTGCATCAACGTTTGCGACAGTCGGTTTCTCTGCAATGGTCAGCTATACCCATTTGTTAGCGGTATTGTTAACCTCTATGGCTGTGGTTGCATTAGTGATTAACCCAATTATTTTGTTTGTTATGTCGCGTCAAAATCCGTATCCATTAATTTTCCAGTGCCTACGAGAAAGTGGGATTACGGCCTTCTTTACGCGTTCATCAGCGGCGAATATCCCAGTAAATATGGAACTGTGTAAAAAGCTTAATTTACACAAAGATACTTACTCGGTATCGATTCCTCTGGGAGCTACTATCAACATGGGTGGCGCAGCGATCACCATTACAGTGTTAACACTGGCAGCGGTTAATACATTAGGTATTGCGGTTGATTTACCTACGGCATTATTACTTAGTTTAATTGCAGCTATTTCAGCTTGTGGTGCTTCAGGCGTTGCCGGTGGTTCATTATTGCTAATCCCATTAGCTTGTAGCTTGTTTGGTATTGAGAACGATATTGCAATGCAGGTAGTTGCAACAGGTTTCATCATCGGTGTTTTACAAGACTCTGCAGAAACAGCCTTGAACAGCTCTACTGATGTGGTATTTACTGCCGCAGTGAGCCATGCTCACGCAAGAAAAAGTGACGTATAAATAATAACGTTCTGATTTTCTTTAAGTGAGTCGGATTAAGTTTTGCAAAAAAAAGCAGCCAGTTAGTGATAACTGGCTGCTTTTTTGGCTGTGAATTTAATTTAATATGCCGAATAGTGGCTAAAGGTGTAACATTCAGTAACAAAATGCGAAATTAACCTGACTCTTGTTACTCGGATGTTATACTCATTTACAATTCGGAGAACCGAAATAGTAATGGATTAAGACATTAATCATCGATTTAATCTGAAAAGATAGTTTTTTGTATAAAGCACGGCAAAGGGAAGAGACAAATGTTCGACTTTAGAAGTGATACTGTCACACAACCCACAGCTGCAATGCGTAACGCGATGGCGACTGCTATTGTGGGTGATGACGTTTATGGTGACGATCCGACGGTAAATAAGTTGGAAGCAATGGCTGCAGAACGTTATGGGTTTGATGCCGCTATCTTTTGTTCGTCAGGTACACAAGCTAACTTGTTAGCTATTATGGCGCATTGTCAGCGCGGTGATGAATATATTTGTGGCCAAAATGCCCATAATTACCGTTGGGAAGGCGGCGGTGCGGCGGTGCTTGGTAGCGTTCAACCACAGCCGATTGCCAATGAAGCCGACGGTAGTATTTGTCTGCAAGCTATCCGTGACAACATTAAACCGGATGACGATCATCATGCAAAGACTAAGTTATTATCATTAGAAAATACTATTGGTGGTAAAGTCTTATCGCTTGAGTATCTAGCTCAAGCTCAAGCATTAGCGTTTGAGCATGGATTACGTATTCACCTTGACGGTGCGCGTGTCTTTAATGCCGCAGTTAAACTGAACGTAGATGCGAGTGATATTACCCAATATTTTGACTCGGCATCGATTTGTTTATCGAAAGGACTTGCTGCACCAGTTGGTTCATTATTACTGGGTTCTGAGTCTTTGATCCGCAGTGCTAGGCGCTGGCGTAAAATGCTCGGCGGCGGTATGCGTCAAGCTGGTATTTTAGCGGCTGCAGGTATTTTAGCGCTCGATGAGCAAGTGGATAAACTCGCTATTGATCATGAAAATACTCAGTACTTAGCACAGCAATTATTGACATTACCTGAGTTCACGTTTGATTTAGATAGTGTACAAACCAATATGATCTTTACGCAGTATAGCGGTAAAGATGGCAAAGCATTATCGGCATACTTACGTACTAAAGGCATTATTATTAGTGCGAGTACTGCTATTCGTTTTGTCGTTCACCAAGATATTACAGTTGACGCAATCGACTTATTAATTGCAGAAATTAAACATTTTCATTCAATGTAAACCTCAGCCTTATTTCGCATAAATATGGTTGATATATAATTATAATAATAAAGGTAGTGTCGGAGTTATCATGTCAGATAAAACAACTGCAGTAGCAGAGAAGCAAAAATCGCAATCAGATAAATCGAGAATACCTAAAGGTAGTTTGATTTTACGTACCTTAGCAATGCCTGCTGATACCAATGCCAACGGTGATATTTTCGGTGGCTGGATCATGTCACAAATGGATATCGCTGGTGGTATTCTAGCGAAAGAGATCGCACAGGGAAGAGTCGCAACTATTTCTGTTGATGGCATGACGTTTCACCAACCTGTAGCCGTGGGTGATGTGGTTTGTTGTTATGGCTCATGCTCACGTATTGGCAATTCATCAATGACGATTAAGCTAGAGATTTGGGTTAAGCCAGTAATTAATGCGCCGAAGTTTAACTTCCGCTATATTGTTACCGAAGCAACATTTACCTACGTGGCTATTGATGATAATGGTAAGTCACGCCGTATTGAACGCACCTGTGATGTAGAGTAGCCGATATAACCAGTAATACCTGATACATAAGCGGAATGTTCTATATAAAATGTTCCGCTACTTCCTCGCCCTTGTCATTTTACCAACGGCCACGATGCTTCATTTTTGATATTGAGTATTGTCCCATCTAGCAAACCTCACATTAAACTTGGTATTTTCTGAATAATAACCGTCAAGATAAACCTATTAACAATAGTGGCTGATAATGATTATCTGGTCTGACCTTGTTTGGTTTTATGGTGTTTTATTACTAATCTAAGAATGTTATTGTTTTTTTTAAGAATTACCTTTCTAAAATTTAATTCCGAACTAACCTTATTTCTACTGAATTATTTTCTTACCAAAATTTGTTTCTAGTTAGTTTTATAGTTGTTGCTAGGTATGTTTAAATTGTAAGCGTGGTTTCATGTGGAGAGACTCGCTTAGGGAGATAGAAAAATGGAATTATCTAACGAGTCGAATGCACTAGATGTATACATGTATCAAGTTAACCAAAGTAGTAAATTATTAACTAAAGAGGAAGAATATGAAACGGCGCTAGCGTCTCATGGCGGTGATGAAAAAGCCAGGCAACGCATGATCCAATCTAATTTACGTTTGGTGATTAATATAGCTAAACGCTACCAACATACCTCTCTACCGCTAGTTGATATAATCCAAGAAGGGAATACTGGATTAATTCATGCTGTTGAGAAGTTTGATGCGACCAAAGGTTTTCGTTTCTCTACTTATGCGGTTTGGTGGATTAAAAATAATATCGAACGCTTTATTATGAATCAATCACGCACCATCCGTGTGCCAATCCATATTGGTAAAGTATATAAACGCATTTTGAAAACAGCACGTGAACAAGAATTAGACTTACAGTGTAATCATGATGTGATGACATTGGCAGAATTTCTGGAAATGCAGTACGAACAAGTTACTGAAGTGTTATCCTATTATTTCAATGAAGCAAGTTTAGATAAAACAATCGTTACTGATCGAGATTCGAGTACGGCTTTGGTCGATATGCTAGAAGATTATTCTATTTGTAAACCAAACGATGAACTCGAAGATGCTGATACATTATGTTATTTGAATGAAGTATTAGGACATTTATCTGAACGTGATAGAAAAATCATTGAATTAAGGTTTGGGTTAGGTGAAGAAGATCCACTGACTCTGCATGTTATCGGCGAGCGTCTATCGATGTCGAGAGAACGAATTCGTCAAATTATTAATTTAAGTTTACAGAAAATTCAACCTGAGTTGCTACAAAATACAGTACAAAAACAAGATTATCTCAATTAAATAATCGACCTCAGTGCTTGTTAACTTTCTGTATATATAAAAAGGAATATATTGGAATATATTGTCAGCTATTATCGTTATCTTTAGTTTTTACCTTTAGATTATGATAGCTTAGCCGAGTATATTCCTTCGTCATTTTAGCCCGTCCAGTAGTTACGGATTGTAACATACTGCACTTTTTCATATATATGAGATATCAATGAGCACAACAAGTCGCCCTCTGTATTTACCCTACGCCGGCTCTGCACTATTAGAAACCCCTTTATTAAATAAAGGCAGTGGTTTTAGTGTAACTGAGCGTCAAAGTTTCAACCTTACTGGCTTAATCCCGCCGATGGTTGAGTCTATTCAAGAACAAGCTGAACGTGCTTATAAGCAATTTTCAGGTTTTGAGAGTGCGATGGATAAACACGTTTATTTACGTAATATCCAAGATACTAATGAAACATTATTCTACCGTTTAGTAGATAATCATCTTGAAGAGATGATGCCAATTATTTATACGCCAACAGTTGGTGCTGCATGCCAACAATTCTCAGATATCTACCGCCGTGCTCGCGGTCTATTTATCTCTTACCCAGAACGTGAAAACATCGATGACATTTTACATAATGTAAATAAGCAGAATGTAAAAGTGATCGTAGTTACGGATGGTGAGCGTATTCTTGGTCTAGGTGATCAAGGTATCGGTGGTATGGGCATTCCAATTGGTAAATTATCACTTTACACATCGTGTGGTGGTATTAGCCCTGCGAACTGCTTACCGATCGTATTAGATGTGGGTACTAATAACGAAAAACGCCTGCAAGATCCTATGTACATGGGCTGGCGTAACCCGCGTATTGACCAAGACAAGTATAACGAATTTGTTGACTTGTTTATTCAAGCCGTAAAACGCCGTTGGCCAAATGTATTATTACAGTTTGAAGATTTTGCTCAACAAAATGCAATGCCATTATTAGAACGTTATAAAGATGAAATTTGTTGTTTCAATGATGATATTCAAGGTACTGCTGCAGTTACGCTGGGTAGCTTGATGGCTGCATGTCGCGCAGCAAAAACCAAACTAAGTGAGCAAAAAGTTGCTTTCTTAGGTGCCGGTTCTGCAGGTTGTGGTATTGCCGAGCAAATTGTTGCGCAAATGAAGTCGGAAGGTTTATCTGATAGCCAAGCGCGTGAACGTGTATTTATGGTTGACCGTTTTGGTGTGCTAACAGACAAGATGCCAAACTTACTCGATTTCCAACAGAAACTGGTACAACATCAGGGACTGCGTGATGATTGGGAAATTGATAGTGATGTGATCTCATTACTTGATGTGATGACCCATGCAAAACCATCTATTCTAATTGGTGTATCGGGACAGCCTGGTTTATTTACTGAACAAGTAATTAAAACTATGGCAGCGAATACTGAACGTCCAATTGTGTTCCCATTAAGTAACCCAACGTCACGTGTTGAAGCGACACCGCAGGATATTATTCGCTGGACAGAAGGCCGTGCACTTGTTGCTACCGGTAGCCCGTTCCCAGCTGTAAGCTATGGTGATGAATTGCTCACTATTGCACAATGTAATAATAGCTATATCTTCCCAGGTATTGGTTTAGGTGTGCTGGCAGCAGAAGCAACACGTGTAACTAATGCAATGTTAATGGCTGCAAGTCGTGCATTAGCGGATTGTTCACCGTTAGGTCGTGATGGCGAAGGTCCATTATTACCACCATTAACAGACATTCATTCGGTAAGTAAAGAGATTGCTTTCTGGGTGGCTAAAACAGCACAACTGCAAGGTGTTGCATTACAGACATCTGATGAAGCTATTCGTAATAAGATTGAAAAGAATTTCTGGTTACCAGAATATCGTCAATATAAGCGTGTGGCTAATTAGTTAATACCTCTGAATATGCAGTGCATATAGGTATTCTATACTGATGTTAAAATAAACCAGCTATTTCAGCTGGTTTTTTTTATTGATTTATTGGTTATATGTTGCAATAAGTCGTGCTGAGTAACAATTTTGCAAAAAATACTTGCGTATTTTCCATATACTTCTGGCTTGATCAACTATGTTTAGTAGAATGCGTGGCGTTTCTCTATCAAATCGATATTAACCTTAGGAGTTAGCCGGATGACCACATCATTTTATTCGCAAATTCAATCTCAGCTAGAACAAACTAAAGCTGATGGCCTTTATAAAAACGAACGCGTGATCACTTCTGCCCAAAATGCCAACATTCAAGTGGCTGGCAATGAAGTTGTTAACTTCTGTGCGAACAACTACTTAGGTTTGGCTAACCATGCTGATCTAATCGCAGCTGCCCAATCAGGTTTAGATAGCCATGGTTTTGGTATGGCGTCAGTACGTTTTATCTGTGGTACCCAGGACAAACATAAAGAATTAGAAAGCAAGATTAGTACTTTCCTAGGTATGGAAGATACGATTTTGTATACCTCTTGCTTCGATGCAAACACAGGTTTGTTTGAAACATTATTAGGTGCTGAAGATGCTATTATCTCTGACGAACTAAACCACGCATCGATCATTGATGGTGTACGTCTATGTAAAGCAAAACGCTTCCGTTACAAAAATAACGACATGGCATCACTAGAAGAACAACTTATTGCTGCAGATGCTGCAGGCGTGCGTCACAAGCTGATCGCAACTGATGGTGTATTCTCAATGGATGGCGTGATCGCTAATCTGGAAGGCGTTTGTGATCTTGCAGACAAATACAATGCATTAGTTATGGTTGATGATTCACACGCAGTTGGTTTTGTTGGCGAAGGCGGTCGTGGTACCCCTGAGCATTGCGGTGTAATGGATCGTGTTGACATCATCACTGGTACATTAGGTAAAGCACTAGGTGGCGCGTCAGGCGGTTATACATCAGCTAAAAAAGAAGTTGTTGATTGGTTACGTCAGCGTTCACGTCCATATTTATTCTCAAACTCAGTTGCGCCTGCGATTGTTGCTGCATCAATTCGTGTTATCGAAATGATGGAAGAAGGCCATGACTTACGCGCTAAAGTAAAATCAAATGCAGAACATTTCCGTCGTGAAATGGGCGCTGCAGGTTTCACTCTTGCTG
>Ga0209292_1000507_pt1 | contig 50707 bp, 50 predicted proteins | sample GOMGulsemesocosm_2_FD_184634 | JGI IMG/M metagenome (GOLD analysis project Ga0209292, IMG submission 184634) | Methane-oxidizing microbial communities from mesocosms in the Gulf of Mexico - GOM9C Gulf of Mexico (SPAdes) (version 2) | ecosystem: Environmental > Aquatic > Marine > Cold seeps... | reverse complement strand
ATTGCTCGGGTGCAGTTTGATAAAGCCGCCCACCCAGCACTGCTTCGGGGCGGTATCGTTCGGACGCCTGCTCCAGCTTACTACGGAACAGTCCCCACACATCCATCACCGAGATGCTGGTTTCATCTTGCAGATCCATCAGCGGTAGCAGAACCGGCACGCCACTGTCACGTTCGGCCCGCTTAACGGCACGCTGCCAAATCGTTTTGCCGCCCGCGCTGATTAAATTACGTTCGCCGGCCCCTTCAACGGCCACCCACATCATCAAACTGGGGCGGTTATTACCCCAAATAGGTTGTTTGGCCTGACGCAACAAACCATTAATCAGAGTTTCATCAAACAATAATCGCAGTCGCTGCCCATTGTTTACAGCGTCTTCGGCCTGATAATAGCTAAACTGGCGCAAATAACGCTCCGGCGTTTGCAAAGCAGCCCGCACCACCGGCTCATTAAAAGCCGCCGCATCACCGCTAATGCGCTGAATAACGCGCTCAAGTGCCACACTGCTGGCGCGTTTTCGCTCAGCCCGTTGCTGCGAGGCAACGGGCAAATCGACACGGTAAAGTCCTGCAACTTCAACAGCTTGGACTGAAGATGCCACCCACAGCAACATCAATCCAAATAAGGCCGTTACCAGGCATTTGTTCGGTTGTCGCGTTACCTTTAACAATGGCAGAGCCAAATTACTCTTCCTCTCTTAAAACACTCATAAAATCAATCGCGTTATTGTAGGGGCGAAGATAGCGAATGACCAGATGAGGCGTGCAAGAAGCGTCTAATAAAACCAAAACACGACCTCTCATTCACTGCAGCCATTTAGCGGCTTATACAAAATTCTTTTTAAGCCGTCCAAAACACCAGTAAAACCGGCTGACCGATAGATTTTCAATAACTCGCTAAGTTACTATAGCGACCGTAATAGCGGGCAATGATTCCGACACCAATCGCCTCTAACTTGATAATACTCAGGAAACAGCGCCCATGAGTCACAAAGCATTAAAAGTCGTCGTGCTAATTTCTGGCGGTGGCAGTAATTTGCAGGCACTGATTCAGGATTCACACGCGCCTGATGCGCCCTATGAAATAGTCGGCGTCCTCAGCAATCGCCAACAAGCTGGCGGCCTGCAACACGCTCAACGAGCAAGCATTGCCCAACAGGTTATTAATCATCAGGACTTTAACGATCGCGAGCAATTTGATCAGGCGATGATTGCAGCTATCGACGGCTGGCAACCTGACCTGGTGGTGTTGGCAGGTTTTATGCGTATCCTTACCGATGACTTTGTCACTCATTATTTGGGACGCATGATTAACATCCACCCTTCCCTGCTGCCTAAATTTGCGGGACTTGATACGCACCAACGTGCCATTGATGCTGGCGAGTCGCACCACGGTGCCAGTGTGCATTACGTCATCCCGGAGCTGGATGCCGGCCCGATTATTTTACAAGCTAGCGTTGAGGTTAAAGCAAACGATCAAGCCAGCGACCTGGCTGCCAGAGTCTTAACCATGGAACATAAAATCTACCCACTGTCAGTGCGCTGGATTGCCGAAAATAAAATAAGCTTTAAAGAAAACTGCGCCTATCTGGACGGGGAACGCTTGCCCGCCCATGGCTATCAAATTGGCTGAATAATTTCAGGGAACCGCCTTTTATGCAACACGTCATTACAAAACTCACGCTTGTACTCAGTCTGATGTTCTGCCTACTCTTCACGGCTGGTCACACCGCAGCGGGAGGCGCACCAGTCACTAACGCCGCTGATGATGTCTCATTTATCAAACCCTATCGTGCTGTTTATGATGCCAATTTCGACTTCTTTCTACCGATTGAAGGCACGGCGATCAGGGAGTTACAACAACAGGAAAATGGCGATTGGCTGCTCTCCCATACCATTGATTCCTCGTTGTTAATCCTGAAGGAAAGCAGTCTATTTCAATGGCAAGATGGGCAAGCCAAAACACAGCGGTATGAATACCAGCAAAAAAGCATTGGCAAAGAAAAGCATGATCGCCTGAAGTTCGACTGGGCTCAGCTAAGCGTGCATCACCAGACCAAAGAACCCGCTGGCGAGTACGACATCCCCAGCAATACGCTCGACAAACTTAACTACCAGTTAAAACTGCGCCAGGATTTGGCAGCCAATCGCAGCTTGCCCAGCTACGCAGTGGCAGACCGCCATCGCCTGAAAAACTATGATTTCAAAGTGGTTGGCGAAGAAGTATTACAAACCCCGCTTGGTAAACTCAATGCCCAGCGGCTCCAGCGAGTGCGTGCTGCTGGGGCCAAACGCCAAACCACCATCTGGCTAGCAACGGACTGGGACTACCTGCTATTAAAAATCAAACAGGTGGAAAAGGGAAAATCACTGGAAGTCGTGATGATTGAGGGGCAGCTGAATGGTAAGCCCATTCAAGGACTGCAGTAACTTGCTCTAGCCCTGCAAACCCTTGGCGGCATGTTTAGCGCTAATCAGCTCAATGGCGTAACCATCGGGATCCTTCACAAAGGCAATCTCGGTGCTACCACCCTTCACGGGGCCCGGCTCACGGGTAATCAGGCCACCCTTTTCGCGAATCAAATCACAGGCTGAATAGACATCGTCCACTTCGATAGCGATATGGCCAAAAGCGCCGCCCAAGTCGTATTCCGTGACATCCCAGTTATAGGTTAGCTCCAGAACCGCCTCATCGGACTCATCGCCGTAACCGACAAAAGCCAGAGTGTATTTGTATTCTTCATTATCGGATTGACGCAGCAAGCGCATACCCAGAACATTGGTATAGAAATCGATGGCACGCTGCAGGTCTGTAACGCGTAACATGGTATGCAGAATTCGCATGGAGCACCTCATATAAAGAGCAAAAAAATGGGCAGCGATTTAGCGCTCCCCATTTTTTTAATTCATCAGCAAAGAAGAGTCAGATAACGTCTAGAGCTGGCTACGACCCTTGCTGGCAGCAATACGCAAACGCAGAGCATTCAGCTTGATAAAGCCTTCCGCATCGCTTTGATCGTAGGCACCGGCATCATCTTCAAAAGTGGCGATGCTCTCGTCGAACAGGCTGTCTTCTGATCGGCGGCCAACAACTGTTACGTTGCCTTTGTACAATTTAAGGCGCACGTCACCGTTCACGAAGGTTTGGGTTTCATCAATCAACGCTTGTAGTGCACGACGCTCTGGCGCGAACCAGTAACCGTTGTAGATCACTTCCGCGTATTTAGGGATCAGGCTGTCTTTCAGGTGCGCCGCTTCACGATCCAACGTGATGGACTCGATAGCACGGTGCGCTTTCAACATAATCGTGCCGCCCGGTGTTTCGTAACAACCGCGTGATTTCATGCCCACAAAACGGTTTTCAACAATATCAACACGGCCCACACCATTTGCACCGCCGACCTTGTTCAGATACGTCAGCACAGTAGCGGGTGTCATCGCTTCGCCGTCGATAGCAACAATGTCGCCTTTCTCGTAAGTTAGCTCCAGATAAGTAGGCTCATCGGGTGCGGCTTCAGGAGAAACACTCCACATCCACATGCTGTCCTCTGGCTCTGACCAAGGATCTTCCAGAATGCCGCCTTCGTAGGAAATGTGCAGCAGGTTAGCATCCATTGAATAAGGGGATTTTTTACCCTGCTTATTCTCAACAGGAATGCCGTGTTCGTCACAGTAAGCTAGCAATGTTTCGCGAGAAGTCAGATCCCACTCACGCCATGGCGCAATCACTTGCACGCCCGGTTTCAGTGCGTAGGCACCCAGCTCAAAACGAACCTGATCGTTACCTTTACCCGTCGCGCCGTGTGCAATCGCATCGGCACCGGTTTCGTTGGCAATTTCAATCAGACGCTTGGTGATCAGTGGGCGAGCAATCGATGTGCCCAGCAGGTATTCACCTTCGTAAATTGCGTTGGCGCGGAACATCGGATAAACAAAATCACGTACAAATTCTTCACGCAAATCATCAATGTAGATTTCTTTGATGCCCATGGCCTCGGCCTTGGCGCGTGCTGGTTCAACCTCTTCACCCTGCCCCAAATCAGCAGTAAAAGTCACCACTTCACAGTTGTAGGTTTCCTGAATCCATTTACAGATAACAGAAGTATCAAGACCACCAGAATAGGCTAACACTACTTTTTTGATATCAGACATCGTCGCTCCGAGAATTGGGTGAAATCACAGGGCGCATATTCTAAACGTGGAGCGCTTAAAAGCATAGAGGAAACAGGCATTTATCCTGTTTTTGAAGAAGCTCACATCGGACATACCGAATGAAGTGTTATTCGAGATCCAGGCGAATGGTCACTCGCCGGTTACGCGCACGGTTTTCGTCCGTATCATTGGGCAAGGTAGGGTATTTGTCACCGTGCCAGCGCGTCACGATACGCTTACTACTGATACCCGCTCGCTTAAAATAAGCCGTGACGAGATTAGCCCGCAGCCTGGAGACATTTATATTGGCTTTTTTATCGCCCGAAGCATCGGTATGACCATCAATAACCACTCGTGAAACACGCTTATCCGCCTTCATATAACGAATAACCAAATCCAGCTGATCACGAACATCGTCCGCCAACTTGGCTTTCCCGAATGGATAGAAAACCGTTGAGCGGGCAATTTGCTGGTAGTTAACCGGCAATAAATTACTGACACAACGCGCATAATCAGCGTAGGCATGCTGAAAATTAACCGAAGAAACGCCCACTTTTATGGCGATATAGCCCGCTGCCACATCATCCCGTGAAGTAATCATGGGGATGAGACCCTGGTTCAGGTTTGCCAGCATCATATCCGCATACGGAGGCTTAACCGTTACCGGAACAAGGTCATCAATAACGTCAACCTCAGTAATATCAAACGCATCAACACTCGGCTTCCATGACGGGCTCTCTGCTGAAATTTTCCCCACACCCGGTGCCATACGACTATTTCCGGGCTTCAAATAAAAATGCAGCCCCTCACCAGCCTTAATGGTAAAAACACCATCACCAAAACTAGGAATCGGCTGCCACAAACGACACTCCAACGCCGAGCTTTTTGCATGCCATTCGCTGTCCTCAAGCCCGGCATGATAGGTAATGGCGTAACCCGGCAGGGTGAAGAACAATCCCAGCAGGCTAACGACCCATACCGCCATAGTGTGATGTTGAATGTGACTCATCATTTACCGATCAAATTTAAATAGAATTACACGCTCAAAGCGCTGACCTTTCAATTAATCGGCCCACCAAGTAAAAACTTTAATCACTTAAACAGCAAAAACAACGCACTGGAATGCCCCTTCTCGAATTAAAAACACCTACCGAAGCGAGGCGCTTTACGGTAGGATGCAACCACGATTCAAGTCCTTTTTATCACTCAATTTTGATCCGGCAATTTATGAATACACTGACCATCACCCGCCCTGATGACTGGCATGTGCATGTACGCGATGGCGACATGCTGGCCACCACTGTACCTGACATTTCACGTTACTTTGGCCGCGCCATCATCATGCCCAACCTCAAGCCACCCGTATCCACCTGCACCGAGGCTCACGCCTACCGCGAACGCATCATGGCTCGGGTACCTGCCGGACGTAACTTTGATCCATTGATGGTACTTTACCTCACCGGTGAGACGTCTCCTGCGGAAATTGCCAAGGCGGCACAAAGCCCCTATGTCAAAGCGGTGAAATTTTATCCAGCGGGCGCCACCACCAATTCAGAATCCGGTGTTGCCGAACTGGAAAGCTCCTTCGACACGCTGGCAGCTATGGAAGAGCACGGCCTTCCTTTTTTGATTCACGGTGAAGTCACTGATAATCAAATTGACATTTTTGATCGTGAAAAAGTCTTTGTTGACCGCACCCTGTCTCCTTTGGTTGAACGCTTTCCAAACTTGAAGATTGTCGTGGAACACATCACCACCGCTGATGCAGCACAGTTTGTTGAGTCGGCCTCAGCGAATGTTGGTGCCACTATTACGGTTCAGCACCTGCTGTATAACCGTAACGACATGCTGGTGGGCGGCATTCGTCCCCACCTGTATTGCCTGCCTATTTTGAAGCGCGGCACACACCAGGAAGTACTGTTAAAAGCCGCCACCAGCGGCAACAGCAAATTCTTCCTGGGTACTGATTCAGCGCCACACCTACGCCACACCAAAGAAACCAGCTGCGGTTGCGCCGGTTGTTACACAGGTTTTGCGGCCATTGAACTGTACGCCCACGTGTTCGAGAAAATGAACGCGCTAGACAAACTGGAAGCTTTTGCCAGCCACTTCGGCCCAGATTTTTATGGTCTGCCACGCCACGCTGACACCATTACATTGACTAAAAAAGACTGGCAGATTCCGACCGAAATTGCCGCAGCCAACGAAGTCATCACTCCTCTCATGGCCGGTGAAACACTGGGCTGGCAGGTCATTTAGGCGACTTATCGCCACTAAGACCTGTTAACATTAGGAAACCCCATGTCTGAACCCAGCCCAAAAACATCGTCATTAATGGCCAACCGTTTTCGCGGTTACATGCCCGTCGTCATAGACGTGGAAACCGGCGGCTTTAATGCCGCCACCGATGCCTTACTTGAAATTGCCGCCGTGCCAATTCAAATAGATGAGCAGGGCCTACTTTATCCCGGTGATACAATTTCCTTCCATGTGCAGCCCTTTGAAGGCGCCAACATCGAAGAAGCGGCTATAAAATTCACCGGTATCGACCCCTACCACCCGCTACGCATTGCCAATACGGAAAAAGAAGCACTGGAAGCCATCTTTCGCAGTGTGCGAAAATCACTCAAGGCCTGCGGCTGCAAGCGCGCTATTCTTGTGGGACACAACGCTCACTTTGATCACGGTTTCGTCACCGCCGCCGCTGAGCGCTGCGAACTCAAGCGCAACCCATTCCACCCCTTCTCAAATTTTGACACCGTGAGCTTGGCTGGTCTGGCGCTAGGGCAAACCGTACTAGCTCGCGCCTGTAATGCTGCCGCCATTGATTTCAACAATGAAGAGGCGCACTCCGCTCGCTACGATACGGAAAAAACGGCCGAGTTGTTTTGTTATATCGTTAATCGCTGGCAGGAACTGGGCGGCTGGCTGGGCGATTAGCTTTGCACCAACCAAAATAACTTGTCATCCCGCTTGTGCCCTTTGGGTAACTGAACAGGAAGGATCTTTCCAATACAGCAAGATTTCTCCCACTGGTCGAAAATGACAAAGTTTCGCATTGAGCGCACATAAAAAAACCCGGCACAGGCCGGGTTTTTTTATGTGCTTTTGAAAGCTGAGCCTTACAGCTTATCAGCATTCTCAGACAAGTAAGCAGCAACGCCATCAGGAGAAGCGTTCATGCCTTTGTCACCTTTGTTCCAGCCAGCAGGACAAACTTCACCGTGCTCTTCGTGGAATTGCAGTGCGTCAACCATACGCAGCAGCTCATCAATATCACGACCTAAAGGCAGATCATTAACAACCTGGTGACGTACTTGACCGTTTAGATCAATCAGGAATGTACCACGGAACGCAACACCGGCTTCAGGGTGCTCTACACCGTAGGCCTGGCAGATTTCGTGTTTCATATCCGCAACCAGCGTATAACCAACTTGGCCAATACCGCCTTCATTGATAGGCGTGTTACGCCATGCATTGTGTGAGAAGTGCGAATCGATAGAAACACCGATCACTTCAACGCCGCGTGCGGTAAATTCTTTCAGGCGGTGATCGAAAGCGATCAACTCAGAAGGACATACAAAAGTGAAGTCCAGCGGGTAAAAGAAAACTACCGCGTACTTACCTTTAGTGCTTGCTGACAGGTTAAATTCATCAACAATTTCGCCGCTGCCTAAAACAGCAGAAGAAGTAAAATCTGGGGCAGGTCTGCCAACTAAAACGCTCATGGGTAAATCTCCGTAAAATATGATCTAGATCAAGAAACCCGGCTATTGTATTACATGCCTAGCGGACTTCAAACGCTTTTCACAAACAAAAAACCCGCACAAAATGCGCGGGTTTTTAAGGACTTACAAACTTTTGAGATTATTCAGCAGCTTCAGAAGTAACCGCGTCTTTAATCATGGTTTGCAGCTCACCTTGTTCGCTAAGCTCCATAATAATATCGCATCCGCCAACCAGCTCACCGTTAATGTAAAGTTGCGGGAACGTTGGCCAGTTTGAGTAGCTTGGTAACGTAGCACGGATTTCAGGGTGATCCAGAATGTTTACAAAGGCAAATCGCTCGCCGCAGGACATAACAGCCTGACTCGCTTGCGAAGAGAAACCACACTGAGGCTGCTGGGGAGAGCCCTTCATATAAAGAATAATCGTGTTACCTTCAATTTGCTGCTTAATGGTTTCTACTACGTCCATAACTCACCTCAACAATAATGCCTATTACAAATAGCTTAAACCAAGGACACTCGCCCAAGGCTTAATAACGGGCGGCATTGTACAGCCATCCAAGGGTGTTTAACAGCCCTAAGATCAATGCATACCTCTCTGACCAGCAATTAATTAGAAAGTGTTAACAACGAGATTCTTCGGCGAAACTGAGTTGACAAAAAACTATTGGAAATAGCAGCTTCTGGCAGTCCATTTCCACGAAACCTGACTACAATTGTTATGAACAGGCAATAAAAGCGCTATATACAACCTCCTCGCGTTGTCTTTATGGCCAGTTCTTTATATTATTGCCCGACATTTTTTAGCATCTGGGCAGCTTGAGCTGCCTTTTTGCGTTTTTCAGGATTAAAGAAACATGGCAAGTTCATCTTTGATGGCCACCTACAAGCGCGCCGATACTGCCTTTGAAATGGGGCAAGGTGCCTGGTTATTCGACACTAACGGAAACAAATACCTGGATCTAATTAGTGGTATTGGCGTATGTGGATTAGGGCACAACCACCCCGCTGTCACCCATGCTATTCGAGATCAGGCCGGTCGTTTACTGCACACGTCAAACCTGTACGAAATACCGCTGCAAACAGAGCTAGCCAATCGCCTGACCAAAATCTCAGGCATGGATAAAGTATTTTTCTGTAACTCTGGCGCCGAAGCCAACGAAGCGGCTATCAAACTGGCTCGCTTGCACGGCCATAATCAGGGGATCAACACGCCTAACATTATTGTTGTCGACAGTGCTTTTCATGGCCGTACCATGGCAACACTGACCGCCACTGGCAACCGCAAAGCACAGGCTGGTTTTGAGCCATTGGTAAGCGGTTTTATTCGTGCGCCCTACGATGATATTGAGGCCATTAAAACCATCGCCAGCAGCACTCAGGATGTGGTGGCAATCTTCGTCGAGCCAGTTCAAGGCGAAGGCGGCGTGCGCATTCCTGCTGACAACTACCTGAACGAACTACGCAGCATTTGTGACGACAACAACTGGTTGCTGATGCTTGATGAAGTCCAAACGGGTAACGGTCGCACCGGCAAATATTTTGCCTATCAACATAACGGCATCCTGCCTGACGTTGTCACCACGGCCAAAGGTTTAGGTAACGGCGTGCCCATTGGCGCCTGCTTGGCACAGGGTAAAGCGGCCAACGTCCTGCAACCTGGTACTCATGGCTCCACCTTTGGTGGCAACCCGCTGGTCTGCGCAGCAGCACTAGCAACCGTAGATACATTAATCAGCGACAAGCTGATTGAGCGCGCCGACGAATTAGGTAATTACATTCTGGATGGTTTAAAAGAAAGCCTTCAAGGTGCTAACTACGTCGCCGACATTCGCGGCAAAGGCCTGATGATCGCTATTGAGCTTAACGAATCCTGCACCGAGCTGGTGATGCTGGCAAAAGCCAAAGGTTTGCTGATTAACGTCACTTCCGATTCGGTCATCCGGCTGCTGCCACCACTGACCTTAAGCAATGAAGAAGCCGATCTGGCGATTGATGCCATTGCCAAGCTGATCAAAGTCTATGCCGGTGATGATCGTCAGGGACAACGCCGCACGGCAGACCGCGACAGTTCGGATCGTCGCCAGCCTACTTCGAACGACTAGTCTGTTCACAGGGAACCTATGTCAAACAAGCACTTTTTAACACTCTGCGATCTAACGGGCGCAGAGTTTGAACAACTATTACAGCGCGCTATTGAGCTGAAAAAAATGCAGCATGACGGGGTTATTTATGAACCCCTGAAAAACCGTGTTATGGCGATGATTTTTGAAAAATCATCTACCCGCACCCGTATTTCCTTCGAAGCGGGCATGACGCAGCTGGGTGGCTCGGCGCTATTTTTATCACCGCGTGATACTCAACTAGGTCGTGGCGAACCGGTTGAAGACAGTGCTCGCGTTATGTCACGTATGGTCGACATCATCATGCTGCGCACCTTTGAGCACAGCAAGCTGGAACGTTTTGCTGAGTATTCTCAGGTACCTGTCATTAATGCTCTGACCGATGAATACCACCCTTGTCAGCTGTTGGCGGACATGCAAACCTACGTCGAGCATCGCGGCTCAATCAGAGGCAAAACCGTCACCTACATTGGCGATGGCAACAACATGTGTAATTCCTACATTAATGCCGCTCACCTGCTGGGCTTCAAGCTGCACATTGCCTGCCCGAAAGGTTTTGAGCCCATGGCATCGCTAATGGAAGAACACAAAGATCACGTTAAGATTTTCCGTGATCCCGCTCAAGCAGTATTAGGCTCACACCTGGTCGTCACCGACGTCTGGGCCTCCATGGGCCAGGAAGAGGAACAGCAGGAACGCGAACAGCAATTTGCCGGCTTCCAGGTCAACAAGCAGCTTATGGATTTGGCAGCGCCCGATGCGCTCTTTATGCATTGCCTGCCAGCGCACCGTGGTGAAGAAATCAGCCACGACATGCTGGATGATGCTCGCTCCGTCGTTTGGGAGGAGGCCGAAAATCGCCTACATGCACAAAAAGCCCTGATCGAACATCTGTGCCAGGATATCCTGCGCCCCTAAAGTCAGCCCCTCGTCATTCCAAGACGCGCCGCCATCCCCTGTGATGCGGCGCCCTGCCGAATAATACCCGTAATAAAAACCCCGTTATTTTTTAGCGCAATCCAAACAAAAGCGTCTATCCTTTATTTACATTCATTGTTTTAATCAAGATTCAGCAGGATAGGGAAATGTTAGCTATGCAACTCGAAGTCGTCGACGACTCTGATAGCGGCACCGATGAGGTTCTGTCGCAAATAGAGAACGCCATCAAAAAAGAGGAAATCAAACTGCCGGCAATGCCTGACATTGCCATGAAAATCCGCGATGCCTTCAAGGATGAGCAGTATGATATTTTAAAAATCGCCCACACCGTTCAGGCCGAAGCCGGCCTAGCCGCTTACGTGCTTAAGGTGGCTAATAGTCCTTTGCACCGCGGCCCGGTTCCAATTAAAACCGCCAAACACGCGATTTGTCGTCTTGGCCAGAACTCAATCCAAAGCATCGTATTGACCTACACGCTGCGCTCCATGTTTGAAACCTCCTCCCCGCAATTAAAATCATTATTAAAAACCCAGTGGGAACAAAGTACCGGGTTGGCCGCTATCAGCGCCATCCTGGCCGACCGTTGTGATGATTTCGATCCTGATCAAGCCTTGCTGGGCGGTTTGCTACAGGACATTGGCTGCCTGCCTTTACTGAACTGGCTCAAGGACAACCATGATGCAGGCGAAGATATCGAAACGGCCTTCAAAAACCTGACCGACCGCTATGCCAGCAAAGTTGGCGAGCTGATACTAAGCAACTGGCAATTCGATGAAGAATTAATCGACGTGGCAAGAGCCCGTGGCGACTGGAGTCGTAGCTCTAATAGCTCCGATGACAGCGTTGATATCGCCGATATTGTCACCATTGCCCGTCACCATCAGCACATGGCAAAAGGCGAGCTCAAGGCCTGCCCCAATATTATCGATATTCCGGCCTACCATAAGCTACCCTTCAAGGAGCTTACACCGGACCAAAGTTTGAATATTCTGGATGAAGCCAAGGAGGAGATCGAAGAACTCCGCAAAATGCTTGTGTAACGATTTACCGCCACACACTAAAAGGCCAGCTTTATGCTGGCCTTTTTATTGCGTCACTTATAACAGCAACAACGATCTCAGTGACAACTGCACACACATTGTTTATTTTTTGATACCCGCCTGCTTAAACAGAGCAGCCATGGTGCCCTCCTGCGCTTTGGCCGGTCGCGCACGTGCAGATTTAGCGGCACCTTTAGAACGATTATCCGATTTTTTACTGGCCACGCGTTTATCTGGCCCGCTACTAACGCCCTTCTGAGCCCCCGTAGTCTCCTTATCAACAACCTCGGCGCTATCCGTCAGACGCATGCTCAGGCCAATACGTTTACGTTCAACATCCACGGCCATCACTTTGACCTTGACGATATCGCCGGCTTTAACGACCGTACGCGGGTCCTTAACAAACTGATTGGATAACGCGGAAATATGCACCAAACCATCCTGATGCACACCAACATCCACAAACGCGCCAAAGTTCGTCACGTTGGTAATAGTGCCTTCCAGCACCATGTCTAACTGCAAGTCAGTGAGCTTTTCAACGCCATCCTTCAAATGTGCCATTTTAAATTCCGGTCGTGGATCGCGGCCTGGTTTTTCCAGTTCAGCTATGATGTCGATCACCGTCGGCAAACCAACGCTCTCGTCACAGTAATCCTGCGGCTTCAGGGCACGTAAAAATGCGCCATCCCCCAGCAGCGTTTCCACATCGCGATGATGCTTGCTGGTAATTTTTTCCACCACGGCATAACTCTCCGGGTGAACACCCGATGCATCCAAGGGGTTATCGCCATTGTTAATGCGTAAAAACCCCGCCGCCTGTTCGAAACCTTTCTCGCCAAAGCGCGGGACTTTTAATAACGCCGCACGATTGGTAAAAGCGCCATGCTGTTCACGGAAACTGACAATGTTATTGGCAAGACTTTGGTTCAAGCCCGATACGCGAGCCAACAATGGACTGGAAGCGGTATTCAAGTCCACCCCCACGCCATTGACACAATCCTCCACCACCGCATCCAGACTACGTGCCAATTTTACTTGGCTGACATCATGCTGATACTGACCGACACCGATTGATTTAGGATCGATTTTAACCAGTTCTGCCAAGGGATCCTGTAAACGACGGGCAATGGAAACCGCGCCGCGAATGGTAACGTCCAGATCAGGAAATTCACGGGCAGCAAATTCCGAGGCCGAATAAATCGACGCACCCGCCTCATTCACAATGACCTTCTGAATACTCAGCTCAGGATTGGCCTTGAGCATATCACCGACAAATTTATCGGTTTCACGCGAGCCGGTGCCGTTGCCGATGGCAATCAAATTAACGCCATGAGCCTTGCAGAATTTTAACAACACCGCTTCGGCTTCCAGTACCCGTTTCTGCGGTGGCGTCGGGTAAATGGTATCGAAATCCAATAGCTTACCCGTCTCATCCAGCACCGCCAGCTTAACGCCCGTGCGCAGGCCCGGATCCAAACCAATCGTTACCTTGCGGCCCGCCGGAGCGCTCAACAGCAAATCCTTAAGATTGCCGCCAAACACCTCTATCGCTTCCAGCTCGGCACGTTCGCGCAATGCGTTGAGCAGCTCCAGCTCCAAATGCGTCAGCAACTTAATACGCCAAGTCCAGCGCACCACTTCCTGCAACCAGCCATCCGCTGCACGGCCTTCGTTTTTAATTTCACAGTGCGAGGCCACCATGGCTTCACAGGGATGGGCTGTGGCTTTGACCTGCTCAACACGGTTATCTGTAGCCAAGGTAATCGACACTGAAACGATACCCTCTTTACGGGCCCGAAAAATGGCTAACGCCCGGTGCGACGGCATTTTTGACAGTAACTCGGTGTGCTCAAAATAATCGCGGAATTTAGCGCCCTCCTGCTCCTTGCCCGCAATCACGGCGGCACTGACATAACCCTGCGTTTTCAAAAAATCCCGCAGTTTGGCTAGCAGCTGGGCGTCTTCGCTGAAGCGTTCCATGAGGATATGTTTGGCACCCTCAAGCGCCGCCTTCACATCGGCTACATTCTGCTCAGGATTAACAAACGCTGCAGCCGTTTGCTGCGGGTCTAGCTCCGGCTCTTCCAGCAACTGCAATGCCAACGGCTCTAGACCTGCTTCACGTGCAATCTGCGCTTTGGTACGACGTTTTTGTTTGTAGGGCAGATACAAATCTTCCAGAAAGGTTTTGGTTTCTGCCGCACTGATATCGCGTTTTAACTCTGGCGTGAGTTTGCCCTGCTCATCAATGCTGTTAAGAATCACCTGTCGGCGATCTTCCAATTCACGCAAATAACGCAGCCGCTCATCCAGGGTACGCAACTGGGTATCATCCAGTCCCTCTGTTGCCTCTTTTCGGTAACGCGAAATAAACGGCACGCTGCTGCCCTCATCTAGTAAGGCAACGGCGGCGTTGACCTGGTGTTCCTTAACGTTAAGTTCATCAGCTAAACGAAGGTTAATGCTTTTCATCAATCGGTCATCCTGCAACGGCATTGAAAGTTGTCACTCCTGGAAAAGGACTGACAAAATAAAAGAGCAGAAGTTTATATGCCTGTCAGACTATCTGCCAGCACCCGCGCGGTTTTATAATGGAGACCTTGGAATCAACACGAATCCCCGTTATGTCCAGACTGTCTCAATTGCTCTGCCTATTCGTTTTCATCACCCTCACTGCCTGCGCCAGCACTCAACAACCGCCATCCACATCGCAATCAAACTCACTGCAACACATCGTGGTGGTATGGCTCAAAGAGCCCGGCAATGATAAACATCGACAACAATTACTTAACGCATCACAACGGCTAACTGAAATCCCCGGCATACTTTCGGTGCGCGGCGGCACGGTAATTAGCAGTAATCGCAGCGTGGTGGATTCAAGTTTTGATATTGTGTTGATCATGGAGATGAGCGACCGCGATGTTTTAAAGCGCTATGCTCAGCACCCATTGCATCAGCAATTATTGAAAGAGGTTTTTAAGCCTTTAATTGAACATTACCGGGTATTCGACATCGAACAACATTCGTTTTAATGCTGACTACCTGTAAGCCAGTTCCGATACTGGTGCATCAGGCATCAAAACGGCGATGTTTTCACTGCCCTGTAGCGTTATGATAGTAAAACCAGACTGAGGGATGGCAGTGCAACTAATCTCGACAACATGGGCTGGAAGAGTAGCAATAGGATTGGCACACTCCGACGGTGCGCTGTTACAGGAATCAAAACTAAGCATTAACAATTTCCTTTTTCATTAGTTTTCTTTTCATAACAGCCATGTTGCAGAAACTTTATGACAACTTTATGAAAACAATCGCCGTTTTTTCAACCGATCAAATACTGTAATGATGAAATTTACGTTTATAGACAGCAGATTCAACACCGACCTTTTAATGCGCAGATTAAAGCTATTAACGCTGATAACAGGTATCGCGCTGTTAAGTTCAGGCTGCGCGATGAGTCAGTTTAAACAGCGTGAGAACGCACTGAATCAGCAACAGCAACAACTCGAAGAGCAGCAGCAACAACTCGGCGAGCAGCAACAGTTATTACAAAAAGAAAATAGCCGCCTTACGGCACTTAAAGCTGCACTTAGCCAAGAGCAAATGCGCCTCAGTGCACTCAAAAAGTCTCTTAACTCAGTTACCGATGAATCTTCCAGCCAAGCTGGCAGCGACTCGCACGTTATCGTCGGTGAACTGGAATATGTCTACATCAGCCCGCCGAATATCCAGCTCTCGGCACGTATCGATACCGGTGCCAAAACATCTTCGTTAAACGCGCTGGATTTAACCGAGTTTGAGCGCGATGGCAAACCCCATGTGCGCTTTTACATTACTAACCCAGACACTAACGAAAAAGTTAAAGTGATTCGTCGTGTTATCCGCCACGTCAAAATCAAGGAACATGAGGGCGAATCCAAATCTCGCCCGGTGGTCAGAATGCGGGTTCGCTTGGGCAATATGGATCAACGTGTTCGGATGACCCTAACGGATCGCAGTGAATTTAAAAATCAGGTACTCATTGGCCGCAACTTTTTACGCGACTTTGCCAATGTTGATGTCAGTAAAAAATTCGTCTCCAAACCCGTTTTTGATTCTCAACAATGATGAATCTGACAATTGATGATGCAACGCAATAATCAAACCGAGTCCAGCTGATGTATAGTCGCCCAAAATTTCTATTATTTGTACTGTTGCTACTGGTGGCAGGCTTTGGGCTCACCCTGTACAAGCATTTTGCGCTGGGTTTCCCTTTATGGCCGGGCGAAAGAACGCAGGTCTGGACCATCGAAGCAAAAATCGAATTCGAGGCGCAGGGCGAGCCAGCGCTGGTTTCCTTTACCCTGCCTAACAATCCGCCTGGCCTGGTGATACTTGGCGAGGATTTTGCCTCACCCAACTACGGTTTTGCCGAGCTCAACCAGTCCGATCAGCGCCGCGCTCAGTGGAGTACACGTCAGGCGACAGAAAAACAAACCGTCTATTATCGTCTTGATGTTTATGAAAAACCCGGTGAAAACGCCGACATCAATAACGAAGCCCCCGAACAAATTATTGCCGCTGAATTTGAAGAGCCCTTCCGCACGGCGGCCACCTCGCTGGTCGACGAACTACAACAACGCTCATCGGATGTCAGAACCCTGACGCTGGAATTGCTCAAAACCTTAAATGCCGACAACCCCAGTCAAAATATACGTTTATTACTAGGCGACCGGCCCGGTGAATCCTACAAGGCAAAACTGGCCATTAACCTGCTGAGCTTGGCCGATGTTCCCGCTCGAAAAGTACGTGGCTTGTTTCTGGAAAGCGGACGCCGACGTCAGGCCCTGAAAAGCTTTATTGAAATTCACGATGGCAAACAATGGCGTCTCTTTAACCAGTCCACCGCCGAAGAGGGTATTCCCGAGCACTTTATTTTATGGCAGCGCGGCGGCCAGTCATTGCTTGATATCGAAGGCGGCCGTCATTCCAAGGTGCACTTTTCTATCATCGAAAACAGCCACTCAACGCGCAAAATTGCTGTGCGCTCGGGTGAAGATGCAAAAGCGGCACTGGTCGATTTCTCCATTTACAGCTTACCCATTGAAGAGCAAAACGCTTTTAAATCCATTCTACTGGTGCCCATTGGCGCCATTATCGTCGTGCTGATGCGCATTCTGGTAGGCATTCGCACCTCGGGCACCTTTATGCCTATTTTGATCGCACTGGCCTTTATTAAAACGTCGTTGCTCACCGGGTTGTTCATTTTCATTTTTGTGGTCAGCGCCGGGCTGTTGATTCGCTCCTACCTGTCGCACCTTAACCTGCTGCTGGTGGCGCGAATATCGGCAGTGATTATTGTGGTGATTGGCTTGATGTCAGGCATGAGCATCGTCAGTCAGAAACTGGGCTTTAGTCAGGCGCTCACCGTGACCTTTTTCCCGATGATTATTCTGGCCTGGACCATCGAACGCATGTCAATTCTGTGGGAGGAGGACGGTCCCAAAGAGGTGCTGATTCAGGGCAGTGGCAGCCTGTTTGTGGCAACCCTTGCCTACCTGTGCATGACCAATCGGGTGGTTGAGTACCTAACCTTTAACTTCCCTGAACTGCTGTTTGTTAATCTGGCCTGTATCCTGCTGCTAGGCCAGTACACCGGCTACCGTCTCACCGAATTACGCCGTTTCCAGCCGATTGCCGACAGCGGCCAAATTACAATCGATGATGAATCAATAGCCGCCTCGGACCATAAAGCAACCGACGATAATAATGTTCTTCACAAGCCCTAAACAACTACACGCCCACGGCATCATGGGCATGAACCGTCGCAATGTGCAGTATGTCGCTGCGCATAACCCGCGCCATCTCTATCCGCTGGTGGATAACAAACTCAAGACTAAACTGCTGGCAGAAAAAGCCAATATCGCCGTACCGAAACTGCTCGGTACACTGCGTTATCAACACGATGTCAGAGACCTGCACAGCCAGTTGTTGCCGCATGAAAAATTCGTAATCAAACCCTCCAAGGGCAGCGGCGGCAAAGGCATTTTAGTGATCGTCGAGCGCGAACACGAAGTCTATTTCAAACCCAGCGAAGAGGCCATCAGCCACGAAATGCTGGAACGCCATGTCACCAACATTCTCAGCGGCCTGTACAGCCTAAGCGGCACCCCTGATATCGCCATGATCGAAGCCATGATCGAAGCGCACAATATTTTCGATGCCTATAGCTTCGAAGGCGTGCCGGATATTCGGGTGATTATTTTTAAAGGCTACCCGGTGATGGCGATGCTGCGACTCGCCACCCACGCTTCCGATGGCAAAGCTAACCTGCATCAGGGCGCTGTCGGTGTGGGCATTGATCTGGCGACCGGTAAAGCGCTGCACGCCGTGCAACATGACCGTCCGATTTATCAGCACCCCGACACTCAGCGTGAATTCAGTGAATTACACATTCCCGAGTGGGACAAACTATTGCCACTGGCCGCTGCCTGTTACGAAGTCACAGGCTTGGGTTATCTGGGTGTGGACATTGTCATCGATAAAAATCGCGGGCCGCTGATTCTGGAATTAAATGCCCGTCCGGGCCTGGCTATTCAAATGGCGAATGGCACGGGTATTACCCCGCGCCTGCAACAGATTGAATCTCTGGCTCAGCAGCAGCGCACACCGGAGCAACGTGCGCAGATCAGTAGCGAATTATTTGCTAGGACTTCTTGAGGCTGACACCAAAAAGGAATGGATCCCGGCTCGTAGGCCGGGATGACAGAAGTTATTTCGTATTAGAGTTGGATAACTCTCGTAGGGCTTAAAACAAATCCTTCAACTTATCGCCCAGCTTCTCATCCAATTTTTGCAGGGCTTCGCCTTTTTTCTTGTCGATAGCTTCCTGAACCTTGCGTTTACCCAGTTCATTAACCACCGCTTTAGTAGCCGCTTTAGTTACCAGACTTACCACTTCATCAACAATCGCAGCAACAGAGCCATCACCGCCCTTGCCCAGATCCTTGAGGTGGATATCCGGAATAGTGATACTTTTCTGTTCATTCTTACCCAGCACAGACACGCTCGCATTTACCTGCGTAGCGTTAATGTACAGATCATCAATCACCAGCTGTACATCGCTGGCACTGCTATCACCCGTATCTGAACCACCACCGCTGGCGCCGGTGTTTCTTTCCACATTACGTTTCAGGGCATCAATATTGGAGGTTTTATTAAGCTGCTCGTAGGTCAGCTCGGCACCGTCAATGAGGATTTTTTCAATTCGGATTTGTTCGGAAAACAGGCTACCCACATCCAGTTTTACAGACACCTCGTCAACACGAAAAGCCTCGCTGGACTTAAAGCCCTTGGGGTTACCAATCACCAGATCATTAATACTGGCGCTGCCCGAAAGCAGCGAAACATCCACGCCGCTAAGCGTTACCGAAGTACCGGTAATATCCGGGCCATAACTTTCAACCCCGTCTTTAATCAGCGATCCAGCCTGCGAAGCAACCACCACAACGGCAACCACCACCAACAGAACCAGAACACCCACTGCAATTAATAATTTTTTCATAGCAACCTGCTCCCTGTGCATTTATTCAGTCATAGTCGTATAACTAACCGCGTAATTCAAGCAACAAAATATTGACCATAAGACAACAAAAAGGGCTGTTGATCATCACCCGGTCTTCAGGTCTAATAATCCTGACCTTAGGATAAGGAGCTACCGTATGCCGCTTGCAGAACTAAATAATGTTCGTGCCGTAAAAATCAGTCGTGAGAATATGTCTCAGGCACAATCTCTGTTATGCGACGCCTATAGGGATAATGAGTTCACCCAGCATATGTTTAATGCCAATAAACGTGGCTACGAACAACGACTCAGAGGTTTTATTCACGAAGAATTGCTGCTGCATTTCTCGCTCTCCAATATATCCATTGCACTAGCCCTTGACGATCGACTGATCGGCGTTGCCATGGTCAGCCGTGCCGATTTACCGCTCAGCATGGCCACTAACTGGCGCTGGCGTATGGGCATGTATTCCGTTGTCGGTGTGCTGTATACCGAACGCCTGCGCAGCTATTACAAAGCCGTACAGGAATCACTGAAGCACAAAAAACATTATTGGATCAGTCTGATGGGGCTGCACCATGATTTTCAGCATCATGGCTTTGGTCACACCCTGGTGGAAGCCGTACACGAAGAGTGCGAAAAAGAACCCAACTATTGCGGCATCAGTGTTGATTCCATCGACGCTCAGTACAAAAACTTCTTCCAATCCATGGGCTATTCAAAGGAAGCAGAATTCAACGTTGCCGACATGACCATGGATGTACTATTTCACCCACGTGGTAGCGAATTAATTGCATCACCTGCACGTCAGCAAGCTGAAGCCGCGAATAACGCGTAACAAAGCGGTGGCACCGACAACTCGTGCCCGCACGGTTGGATGCTATACTTTATTTGTTACAAAAAGCTAAAAGAGACTGACAACACCATACTAATAACAACACGTTAAATAGCAGAATAAATTGACCGATATAACTTCTCAATTCGCAATAAACGATAGCCGCATCAACCCGCGTGTGCCTTTGGTTGTGTCGGTAAAAATTGATTTACCGGATGACCGTACGGTTCAAATACAATCCGAAAACATCTCCCTGAGCGGTATTATGCTGGTTGCCAATCAACAGGAATTTGAAGCCCTGCTGCATCGCAAAAACCCCGACGGCATCAACGTACAACCTGAATTGCACGCCACCTTCACCATGGCGCGCCAGGATGGCAAAGACCTGTCCGTCGATGCGCACTGCCGCGCCATTCACGTGAGACGTGTTTCACAGCATCGGTATTATGTTGGCCTCAAATTTTTACAATTAAATCAAGCCGCCGCTTCAGCCATCCAACAACATATTCAAAACAACCTGTTATAAGAAACCTTTAACACTCCCCCTGAGCCTACATGAGCCCACATGAGTAAAACCCGCTCCTTTACCAAACGCGCACTGATTGGTGGCCTGCTGGTCATGCTGCCAATTGCCATTCTGGCCTTCTTCTTTCGCTGGTTATTTCATCTGGTAACCGACCTGATCGCACCTCTTTCCGAGCTGTTAATTCGTCGTTATGACTTCCCTCAGCTCACCGCAGATGTCCTCACCCTGCTGATTATTATCCTGCTGTGTTTTGTGGTGGGCACACTGGTCAGCACCCGCGTAGGCCGCTGGACACACAACTTTTTTGAGCAACGTCTGGAACGCTTTACTCCCGGTTATCGCATGGTGAAGGAAATTGTGAATCAGTTTCTGGGCGAAAAGGAATCCTCTCCCTTCAGCAAAGGACAGGTGGCAAAGGTCAAACTGTTTGGCCCCGATATTGAAACCACCGTCACAGCCTTTGTCACCAGCGAACATGAGGATGGCCAATACACCGTATTTATCCCCACCGGCCCCAACCCCACCTCCGGCATGATTTATCACCTGCCCGCCAATCAGGTTGAACTACTGCCACACATTAAAGTGGACTCAGCCATGCGTACGGTTATCTCCTGTGGCGCGGGGTCTGATGAGTTGTTTGCTGAAAAGCAGCAAGTTTCGGAGTCATCAGGATCGGCAGATACACCAACTTAGCAAGTTGTTATGCTTTATGAAGGTTTGGCAGATGATTATGGAAACAGGGTCGAGTCAGAATACGGCGCCTAACTAGTAAGCAGTGTGGCGTGAAGTTTACTTCACCAGCCCCTCGTTCTAGGCGTTAAAGAACCTCACAAACCCCACCCCGGCGCGGATCACCCACGCCACCAAATAACCCATCCCGATATTGCACTGAGTGCACACCACCAAAAAACAGGTTTAAGGCATCCCAGCATTTATGCTGCGGATATTGATCAAACAACGAAATTAAAACCTCATTGGCGAAACCCTTTTCCACATTGAGCAGGTCGTTTTCAAAATGCAGCCGTGGCAGACAGACCGCATCATTGAGAGGCAGCCCAAAATCCGTCAGGTTAATAATGGTTTGCAAAATAGCGGTACGGATACGGTTGGAGCCACCTGAGCCCAGCGCGACAATGCCGCCGCTGGGCTGATTAATCACACTGGGGGCCATCATTGAGGTCATACGCTGATTCTCCTGCCAATGCTGAAAGCCGTGCGGATTCAAATCCTCTTCGCCGAGCATATTATTGAGCATAATGCCGGTGCCCGGCACCATGCGGCCACAACCTTCGCCATTGGAAACCGTCAGCGTCGCCACATTCTGCCAGCGATCAATAATACTGATATGAGTCGTACCGCGATGGGCTTTGCTACGGCCGACAATCGAGTCACGGTAACGACTGAGCAATTCATCATCCAGCAACACATCAACATCAGGGTGGCCGTTGGTCTCTTCAATATGGGCCTCAACACGCGCCTGATTAGTTCTTTCCATCACCTGGGTCAACTGCTGCAAATGCGCCAGCGATCCGTATTTAATCGAATCAGGGCCGGTTGAATGATCACAGACCTGTTGCCAAAGCTGCAACGCAAAGGCAATCAGAATGCCGCCCGAGCTGGGTGGTGGATTAGTAACGATCTGGCTGTCCCGGTAATTAAGCTCTAGTGGCTGCCGACAAAACACCTGGTAATTCTCCAGGTCCTGGGGTTGTAAATGCCCGCCCTGCTCAACACATTGCGCGACTATTTGCTGAGCCATCTCCCCACGGTAAAAAAGCTCGTCGCCCTCAATCGCAAGAATTTCCAGCGTATCAGCCAGCTGCGGCAGACGGAACAGTTCGTCCTCCCCAATAATATTGCCCGCAGCGTTACCAGAAAAAACAGCCGCCACCTCTGGCGAAGCTGTCAAAATCGGAGAGACAATACTAAAAATATAGGCTTGAAGAGCATTCAGGCGAATGCCTTTACGTGCTGCGCTGATGGCAGGTTGCACCAGCTCTGACATCGGCATCGAAGCCAGCTGGCGATGAACCTCAAACACTCCCCTGACCACACCCGGCGTGGCAATGGCGCCCTGACCAATATGAAATTCCTGCCGAATGGTACCGAAATCTGCCCAGATGGGTTTAAAATCGATGTTATCTGCAGGCTGTTTAAAACAGGGCGTTTGCACAAAAAAATCAAACAGCTGATGTTCTCTGGCAGCCGTTTGAGCTAATAAAAAACCACCGCCTCCCAGTGAAGACAGCACCGGTTCTGCAACACAGGAAGCAAAAAAAGAGGCAATCGCGGCATCATAGGCATTGCCTCCAGCGGCCAAAACTTCACAACCAGCATCCACGGTCACTGCATGCCCGCCTGCAACAGCGCCTCTACCACTGCCAACTGTTCCTGCGTTAGTTTCTGCGCTCAAGCTGCCCATGCTACTCGCCCACTTTCGCTATGCTCGGTATTCCCCTAATATTAACAGAAACCAATGTTGTACGATTTTAGCGTCAAGTATTGTCTATTCCGGGAAACCAGAGCATGGGCAGCAACGTACAAACTAGACGGTTTACCCCGTCCGATTACAAACTTTTCTCTGAACGCTTGCAGGCTAACTTGCAGGTACTCACACAGCTGCTGGAACGCCCCGGCTTTGGTATCGGCAAACCCTCCTTTGGCGCCGAACTGGAACTGACGCTAGTCAACAGCGCAGGCAAGGCCCAGTGGCTAAATAAAGAACTGCTGGAACTGGCAAGTGATCCGTTGCTGGCGCTGGAAATTAATCGCTACAACCTCGAATATAATCTCAGTCCGGTCGCCGCCGCTGGCAAGCCCTTCACGAAAATGGCCAAGGCCATTGATCAAAAACTCAAACTCATCAGCAAACTGGGCAAACCATTAGACGCACAACCACTGGCCATTGGCATTTTGCCGACCCTGAGTCACCGCGATATCAGTTCAACGGCGATGACCGATGACAACCGTTACCATGTGCTAAACCGGGCTTTGAAGAAATTACGCGGCCACGCCCTTGAGGTGGATATCGATGGGCCGGAGCCGTTACAACTATCACTTTCGAATCTCAATATCGAAGGTGCCAACACCTCCTTTCAGGTGCACCTGCGTGTCAACCCGAAGCAGTTCGCCAACTGTTACAACGCGGCTCAACTTGGCACTGCTGCGATGCTTGCTATCAGCACCAACTCACCACTGCTGCTGGGCCACCGGCTGTGGGAGGAAACCCGCGTCATTCTGTTCAAGCAATCGGTTGAATCGCGCCACATGCAGCACGAACACTATGTCGGCCCCAGCCGTGCGGGTTTGGGAAACTGCTGGATAAAAAGCAGCGCACTGGAGCTGTTTGAGGCTTCGGTAAAGGATTACCCGATATTGATCCCCGAACACAACAATGAAAATTATCAAGAGGTGCTGAGCAACGGCGGTATTCCCAATCTGGCGGATCTACGTATGCACCACGGTTCGATCTGGCACTGGAACCGGGCGATTTATGATCCTGCCGACAGGGGCCATCTGCGCATTGAAATGCGCGCCATGCCCAGTGGGCCTACCAGCCTCGACATGGCCGCCAACGCCGCCTTTAGCATCGGCATCACTCAGGGGCTGGCCACGTCCATGCCCGCCTTCAGCCGCCAGATACCGTTCGCTGCCGTGCAGAAAAACTTCTACGCGGCCGCCAAGCACGGTCTGGATGCTGAGTTTCTGTGGCCCAGAAAAACACGTGCCAGCGCCGCACCGCTCTCAGCCGTGAAGGTCATCAAAAAATTATTACCTATTGCCGCCAAAGGTCTGGCCGAGCTAGCGGTTGAACAAAGCGAAATTGACACATACCTCGGCATTATTGAAGCGCGCCTGAAAACCCGCCAAACCGGCGCGCGCTGGCAACTCAATATGCTGGAAAAACTGGAACAGCATCAGCCGCGCAAACAGGCACTACAACAACTGTTGCAACACTATCTGGCAAATTGCGCCAGTGGTCAGCCTGTGCATCTGTGGCACAGCTGATGATGACACAATGTTGGGAAAAAGACGGAGCACAACATGCTAAGTAAGGAAAGCGATCCGATTCAATATTGGGAGGCACCCTCCGCCGGAGAAGTGGGTGCCACCATTGAGGAATTTCTGGAGCAACTGGGCAGCCCCACCTGGATTTATGTGCCGGGGCGCGACCACAGCCGCTGCCGCGTCATCACCACCCTGCTGCACGGCAATGAACCCTCCGGACTACATGCCGTTCATGCCTGGCTGCGCAGTGGCGATACACCGCAGACCGATCTGTATTTTTGCATCGCCTCAGTCAAGGCGGCTCAACATCCTCCCGGCTTTCATCATCGCATGCTGCCAGGCCGTCGTGATCTCAATCGCTGCTTCCGCCCACCCTACAAGGATGCCGAAGGGGTACTCGCCGCCAACATGCTGCATCGGCTTTGTGCCGTGCGGCCCGAGGCAGTGCTGGATATTCACAACACCTCCGGCTCCGGCCCCTCGTTTGCCGTGGTCACCAGCAACGATGCACGCCACGTTGCACTGACGTCGCTATTTACCCAGCACTTGGTCATCACCGATCTCAAGCTCGGTGCTATTATGGAGTTTGAAGGGGGCGACTTTCCCATCACCACCATCGAATGCGGCGGCTGTCATGACCCCCACGCTCACCAATTAGCCATCGACGGTGTACGTCGTTTTGCCCTCAAAAAGGATTTGTTTGATAACGACAGCATGACCGCAAATTTGGTGCTGTATAAACACCCCCTGCGGGTGGAAATGATTGAGGGCAGCGAGATTGCCTATGCCGATCATGCCATCGACGGCCCGGATTTAACCCTGCACAGCGATGTGGAGCATTTCAATTTTGGCGAAGCCCCTGCACAGAGTGTGCTGGGCTGGTTTGGCCCACGCGGCATCAGTTGCCTGACAGCCCGTGATCCCATAGGTTGTGAGCATATCGAGCATTACTTTGAAGTACGTGATAACCAGCTGTTAACACGCCAGCCACTGCGGCTATTTATGGTGACAAAAAACCCGGATATTGCGCTGTCCGACTGTTTGTTTTATCTCGTTCCGGTGAATGAGTTACATCGACATTGAGTGGATGCCGAATTACCCGATAAAGCTGGGCACAAGCGAGTTCGGCATGACAAAAAAACTTAATCAGCTCAGCGCTGCACCGGGCGTTTATGCAATTTACGTTGCAGGGTTCGGCGGTGCATGTCCAGCGCTCTAGCGGTGGCAGAAATGTTGCCCTCATGCTCGGCCAGCACCTTTTGAATATGCTCCCATTCGAGGCGATTCACTGAAATCGGTGTTTCCACCACCGCCACCTCCTCAGTGCTCTGCGCCTCAAAAGCGGCCAAAATTTCATCGGTATTAGCCGGTTTACAGAGATAATTACTGGCACCCAACTTAATGGCCTGCACCGCCGTGGTAATGCTTGAGTAGCCGGTCAGCACTACAATATTCAGCTCGGGAATCACCTTGAGCAGCTGCGGAATCAATTGCAGGCCGGAACTCTTCACCATTTTCAAATCCAGCGTAACCCGCTGTGGTTGAAAGCTTTCAATCAGCGCCATCGCCTCAACCGCATCATGGGCCTCGCGCACCTCATACCCCCGCCGACTAAAGGCGCGCGCCAGCACCTGGGTAAACACCGGCTCATCATCAATGATCAATATTCGTGTAGGTTGCTCAGTCATCAACAGCCTCTTGCGGCCAGATAATGGGCAATTGTAACTCGGTCAGGGTACCGCCCTCATCGTGGTTGTACTGGGTTAATTGGCCGTTAAAACGGCGCACCGTGGCATGGGATAAATACAGACCCAACCCCAAGCCTTTGCGTTTGGTGCTAACAAAGGGTTTACCGAGTTTTTCCGCCAGCTCCGGAGCAATGCCTGCACCATAATCACGAATACTGAGCTGCATGTTCTTTTGATCCCAGTGCAGCTCAATATCAATGCGCTCAGGGCTGGCATCGGCGGCATTATTCAGCAGATTCATAATGGCCTGCCCCATGGTTTCATCGACAACCAACGCTGGCTCCGGCGCCTCGCTCATCAGCTGATAGTGATCATGGGCATCGGGGCGCATCAGCCGCCAGCGTTCAAGCTGTTCGTCAATATAATCCGTCACCGGTTGCGCGATGTTTTGTTCCTGCGTATCGACACTGAATTTATCCACCATCAATCGCATCGACTGTTTGCACAGCTGTAACTGGCTTTGCAGCAACTGTAAATCCTCTTGCAACTCGCTGTTATCGGCATAGTCCTGCTGCATTTCGCCCGCTAAAACCGAGAGCGTCGATAATGGTGTGCCCAGCTCATGGGCCGTGCCAGCGGCCAATGTCGCCACCGCCAGCAGCTGTTCATCGTGCAGCGTGGTTTCGCGCTGTGCGGCCAAATCGGTTTCCTGCTGGCGAATGGCCTGCGCCATTTTCACCACAAAATAGGTGATCAGCAGCGCGCTGATCAAAAAGGTCAGCCACATGCCCAGCACATGCAAGTTAAAAAAGCGGCCGTGAAACATCGCAGCCATATCGTGGCCAGACAATATCAGAGGCTGGTAATAAAACAATAATGCGCTGTAAGCCGTACAGGTTATGCCTGCCATGCACCAGGTATAGGCCCAGGGCAGTGTCGCCGCGCAGATGGTCAGGATCACCAGATAATAGGAGATGAACGGGTTGGTGGAGCCACCAGAAAAATACAGCAGCAGCGTCAAAGCGGCGACATCCAGCAACAGTTGTCCAAAATACTCGGCATCGGTTACCAGCCAGCTAAAACGCAGACGCCATAAGGTGCCCGCTATCACCAAAGACATCAACATCAGCACAAGCAGTATCGCCTCGAAACTCAATGATGCCTCAAGATATGACCACGCGAACAGCACGCCGGCCAGCTGCCCCAGCAACGCAATAATACGAACCCACGCTAAACGGCGCATGTTATCGCGGGCGGCCGACAGCGGTAATTGTTTGGTCAGAAACATGGCGGGAATATTGTCAGATTATCAAGTTGAGAAAAGGCCACAGTATAACATCAGCGCCTGCGACACAGGTGCGACAATTTGCCGCATCCTTAACAACATCATAAAACCCTATAATTAAACCAATAAAATCCCAGCCCTAGGAAGCTCAACACATGTCAGCACGTAAAACTCGCTCGTTACTGTTAACCACGGCCCTCGCTACAACGTTTGCCAGCAGCGCTGCTGTCGCTCACTGGGAAGGCAGTCGTCCCGACGCCCACGCACCGATTGGCGTGATGGCTGATCACACTCACAAAACAGGTGAGTGGATGTTCTCCTACCGCATGATGCACATGGAAATGGACGGCAACCGTAACGGTACAGACCGCATCAGCACCAGCCAGGTACATAGCCAATTTGCAGTCGCGCCCCTAAGAATGGAGATGGAAATGCACATGCTGGGAGCAATGTACGCGCCCAACGATGATGTCACGCTGAACATTATGGTGCCTTATCTCAAAAACAGCATGGATCATGTCAACGCGGCTAATGCGCAGTTTGAAACCGTTGGCGAAGGCATCGGTGATGTCAGTCTGGGCGGCATTTTTAATCTGTCTTCAAAGCACGTTGATGGCGAGCAGCCCGTGCAACATCGCCTGCTGGCCAGTCTGAGTCTTGGTCTGCCAACGGGTAAAGATGATATTCGTGATCACGGTCTGAACCCCAACATGACAATGAAACTGCCCTACCCCATGCAGGTTGGCTCCGGCACCTACAACCTGATGCCCGGCATTACTTATCTGGGTCAACAGGTGAATGGCAACTATTCCTGGGGCGCGCAAGCGATGGCGACCATCCATACCGGTACCAATGATGAAGGTTACAGCCGTGGCGATAAACTACAATTGACCAGCTGGATCGCTCGCCTGTTGTCTGAAAACGTCAGTGGCTCAGTACGTATTACCGGCCAGTCCTGGGAAGGCATCGACGGTCAGGACAGCCAGCTGATGCCGGGAAATGTGCAAACCGCTAATCCAGCCCTGTTATCCGGCAAACGTGCTGATTTAAGTTTGGGCTTGAATGTTAAAGTACCCGGCACTGGCCATCGCTTTGCGATCGAAGTCGGTCAGCCGGTATGGCAAGATCTCGACGGCCCACAGCTGGAAACCGATATGATTATCACGGCGGGTTGGCAATGGGCGCTGTAGGAGCACCGTCCAGATCTGGACGGTATATTTAATCGCTTTATTTAAAATACGGAGGGATGATAACAACAGCACTGCGCTACCGTTATCATCCCTGTATAGACGCAACACACAGGCCAACACCATCAACGCAATGCCGCCCTGAAACAGGGTCAAGTTTTCAAAATCTGCCAAAATGAACGATCCGGTCACTCGTGACAAACCGGAAACCGCACACATCAATACACCCAAAAGCGCACTCAACCGCCCCATCACGTCCATCAGTTGCTTCATCGCTGACTCCTGTTTTCCTTGTTTTGATGCTCGCTCCAAAATCAGTCTACGTCTGCCAGATACTCACAACAATTTACAACGAGGATAACAGCCTTCGCAAAAAAGAAGAATCGGCCTGCCCCACAGGCAATTTTTAGCTTAAAATCCAACGCGTAAAAGAGAACCACAGGCCTGGTACTCCTTCAAAGTGATAATTGCGTATGCAGCGTTGCTGTGGGTTGGCGTGTCAACGCCCATGGCCTGCGTTGTGCCTCTTGGCAAGGAAGTGGCCATTGCCAGCGAGCCGCGCCTTGCCATGAACGCTGACACACCAACTGAATGCGTAATTACCACCATGAAGGAGTACACGCCATGAGCACCCTCTCCACCGAGCAGATACTGAACATCGACCAGCAACATATCTGGCACCCCTACTCCTCAATGACCCAGGCATTGCCTCAATATGTGGTCACATCAGCGAGTGGTGTGCGTTTAACATTAGCCGATGGCCGTGAGCTAATTGATGGCATGGCCTCCTGGTGGTCAGTCATTCACGGTTACAACCATCCTCAGCTGAATAAAGCACTGCAATCACAAAGCGACAATATGAGCCATGTGATGTTCGGCGGCCTGACTCACCAACCCGCTGCAAAACTGGCCAAACTACTGGTTGATATCACCCCGGCGGCACTGCAAAAAGTCTTCTTCAGTGACTCAGGTTCAGTAGCCATTGAGGTCGCCATCAAAATGGCGATTCAGTATTGGCACGCCGCAGGGCAGCCACAGAAACAACGTATGTTGTCGCTGCGTAACGGTTATCACGGCGACACCTTTGGTGCCATGTCTGTCTGTGACCCGGTCACCGGCATGCACGAACTGTTCAGCGATGTGTTACCACAACAATTATTTGCCGAGGCCCCACAGTGTGGTTTTGATGAAGAGTGGGACGAAAACGATATAACCAGCCTGGAATCACAACTGGTCCAACATCAGAATCAAATCGCCGCTGTTATTCTTGAGCCGATCGTTCAAGGTGCGGGCGGTATGCGTTTTTATTCACCGCACTATCTCAAGCGCGTGCGTGAACTGTGCAATGAGCATAATGTGCTACTGATCTGTGATGAAATCGCCACCGGCTTTGGTCGCACCGGCAAGCTATTCGCCTGCGAGCACGCCGACATCACGCCCGATATTTTATGTCTCGGCAAAGCATTGACCGGCGGCACCATGACGCTGGCCGCCACGCTCACCACCGAGCAGGTCAGCCAAACTATTTGCAGCGCCAGTCCTGGCGTGTTTATGCACGGCCCAACTTTCATGGGCAACCCGCTGGCCTGTAGTGTGGCAGCCGCCAGCATTGAGCTGTTACTTAATAGCCCCTGGCAGGAACGTATCAGACAATTAGAAAAGGGACTCGAAGACGGACTGGCGCCCGCTCGTAAACTGGCACAGGTTGCCGACGTTCGCATCTTAGGCGCCATTGGCGTGGTGGAGATGCAATCAGCCGTGCGCATGCAGGAAATCACCGCTGCCTTTGTCGCGCGCGGCATCTGGGTGCGCCCCTTCGGCAAATTGGTTTACCTGATGCCACCCTATGTGATGAGTGACGCCGACCTGAAATACCTGACCAGCACACTCGTTGAGGTTATTTCCGATGTCTCGCTGCTTCAAAGTGCAGAATAAATAACTCAGATAGCGATAAGCTAATAGCGCAATATTCCAACCAGAAAGGCACTTGGGGATGCAGCCCGATAGCGATTTAGCCTATAATTGCCGCCGCTTAAACCAAACACCCTGTTCACGAGTAAAGAAACAACATGTCAGATTTACAGATCACCGAAACCACCGATTTAGCCGCCATTAATGCCGAACTGGCAGAAAAGTCACCCGAGGAAATCATCCGTTGGGCCGGCAGTCTTGGCAAACGTACCATGATGACCACCACCTTCGGTGATCACTCAGCGGTGATTCTGCATCTTGTCAAAAGTATCATTGCCGATGTTAAAACGCTGTGGGTCGACACGGGTTACAACTCCTCAGCCACCTATCGCTTTGCTGACAAACTGATGAAAGAGCTGGATTTAAAGGTCGATGTGTACACACCGGAGATGACTTCCGCGCGTCGCAACGTACTGATGAAGGGTATTCCTGAAGTGGACGAACCCTTACACGAAGAGTTTACCCGTCAGGTAAAACTGGAACCCTTCGCACGTGCTATTAACGAAGCTCAGCCAGAAATCTGGATTACGGGCCTACGTCGTGAGCAAACTGAACACCGTAAAAATATGGATATTGTCACGCGTTCAAAGGAAGGTTATCTGAAAGTTGCGCCAATTCTGGACTGGACCGAAGCGGACATGAACCAGTATTTGCAAGACCATAACCTGCCCAATGAGCCGGATTATTTTGACCCCACCAAAGGCCAGGAAGGACGTGAATGCGGACTGCACACTAAATTCTAGCCGGAACTTTATCTGACTGACAGGGCAAACACCCTGTCAGCGATACAACTAGCTCCACACCTCGTACAGACTTTCCTCGCCCTCGCTCAGAATAACGCCGATTTTAAAGCCCATAATAAATTTCAGTAACAGGGAAAAGGCCAACAGAGCCACAGCCAAAATCACCAGCCCAGTAGTGCGTGCTTTCTAGGTGCTCGATTGATTTGTCCTAGTGTTATTAGATTTATTATTAACAGAAAAATCAGTATCTACGGCAGCAAAATAAACCACTTACACCAGCATTTTTATCGCTATCACTTTTGCACGGTTACCTGTAAAGCTCAACTTGGGCCTGCTAACGCCTATTTGAGAGCTTACTGCTGAGAGCGTTTTTTTTCCTTAAACAAGGCATTATGAGTGCAGTGTAGCCCGGCTACATGAGCGAAGAATAACGCAGTGGAAGGGAGAAACCGCCTCAGCCCTTCGGGTTAAGGCTAAAAATCTGCCATGCAGCGTTATTCATCGCTTATTTGGAATAACCAAACTTCTCTCCTCATGCCTTGCCTGACAGATTTTTAGTCATAACAGTGGCGTCGAAAATAGTGTTAACAGGCCCTAACACCCTGTTATTTCCAGTATCGGTCTGTATAAAATAATCTGAACTTTAGTAACCCGTTCAGCTACAACAAAATAATCGGCTCGCAAGCCAAAGAATGGTGAACTATATTGTAAGTAGAGCGACCTAATGTTTAGAGGATTTAAAAGCTATTAATTAAAAACATGTTTGTACAATGCTGCTTTTTATTGGCAACATGTATAAAGGCTCCTATAAGAAGATCGGTTTAGCACTTCTGTTGTATTGGGTGACTTATTATGAAAATGAATCAGGAACCACTGCCCCTTCTGGATGCAACAAAAATCCAGTCCATTCTCAGCAAAATCTCTCTGCTGGGCGGTCTCAACGACTCACAATTAAAAACAGTCCTCGACGAACTCCGTACACTCAAGGTTAAAAAAGGCGATGTCATTTTTAAACAAAATGAGCAGCCGACCTATATCTACATCGTACTCACCGGCCAGATAAAAACCTCCAGCGACTGCAACGGCACAGCGCTTGAATTAATGACTGTGGAGCCCGGCCAGTGCTTTGGAGAAACCTCGCTGATTGGCATCCAACCTCATTCTGTGACCGCTACCGCCCTGATCGATTGTAAACTAGTGGTATTGTCACGTGACGCCCTATTAACCCTGTTTGAGAAAGACAAAGAGCTCTACAGCATGCTGGTTCTTAATATCGCCCGCGAAACGTCTCGCCACCTGCGCGATTCTCGCGAGCACTTTGTTGAGTACGCCATGACGCACCAGCAGGTTACATCCTGAACTTTATTTAACGGACAGAGCCATAATAACCAACAGCAACTCTGCTTCATGGTTTTCGAACCGCGAACAAAGATTCAGAGACGCGATTTATGACCGGCATTTTGTTTGACCTTGATGGTGTTTTTTACCAAAACGGCCAGCCTATTCCTGGCGCAGCCCAAACCCTCTACTGGGTAACAAAACAAAACATTCCTCACCTCTTTATCACCAATACCAGTTCCAAACCACGTGCTGCCATTGTTGATAAACTTGCTGGCTTCGGTATTTCTACCAACCCACAGCACATTCTCACGCCACCGATTGCCGCCAGCAACTGGTTAACCAATGAACGAAGCAATCCGCAGGTTGCCCTGTACGTTGCAGAAACAACCAAAACCGATTTTTCAGCGTGTGACATTGTTGCAGCCGATGAACAACACGTTGATGCCGTGATCATTGGCGATCTGGGTGAACAGTGGTCTTTTGAATTAATGAACAGCGCCTTCAGACAACTGATGGCATCGCCAGAAGCAATGCTTATTGCCCTTGGCCTGACCCGCTACTGGAAAACATCAGCAGGATTACAACTCGACGTCGGCCCCTTTGTAAAAGCACTCGAATACGCTACCGGTAAAGAAGCCATCGTATGCGGCAAACCTTCAGCCTCTTTTTTTCAGGCTGCCGCTCAGCAATTACACCATACGCCTCAACAATTACTGATGATTGGCGATGATATTCAAGGCGATATCGCTGGCGCACAACGGGCCGGTCTAAAAGCCATGCAGGTTCGCACTGGAAAATTCCAGCCCTCAGATTTGCAGCAGGGCATCACGCCCGATGCTATCATTGACTCCATTGCCGATTTACCCGACTGGTGGACTCAACACATTGAATCAAATAACTAACAGACCAAGCGTCATCATCTATTACTGCAATGGCTGCCGCTGGCTACCCCGTGCCAGCTGGATGGCACAGGAATTACTCACCACCTTTGCTGATGAATTAACCGAAGTGACATTACGTCCCGGTGCCAGCGGCCAGTTTGACATTCATCTCAACGAACAGATTATTTGGTGTCGTAAATCAGACGGCGGCTTCCCGGAATTAAAAGCCATCAAGCAGCGCATTCGTGATGACATCGCCCCACAAAAATCATTAGGCCATTCAGACAACAACTGCGGCCCGCTGGACTGCGATACCGCTAAACCCAAATAAACAATAGCTGCTTAATTAGCTGCTGATGCGTTGCTTCCAATAGGTTAAACTTGCCGCAGTTAAATTCATGGAAACCTGCGCATGAGCAAGTCACAGATTCACCCTACCGCCATCATTGCCGACACTGCCACACTGGGCGAAAACGTCACCGTTGGCCCCTTTGCGATTATTGAAGATCAGGTCACACTGGGCGACAACTGCACCATTGATGCCCATGCCATCGTGCATGCCTACACCAACATGGGCGACAATAATCACGTTTACCCGCAAGCGGCGATTGGCGGCTTGCCGCAGGATTTAGGCTTTGATTCCAGCCTCGTCACCACAACAGAAATTGGCGACAACAACAGCTTCCGCGAAGGTGTCACCATCAGCCGTGGCACCGCCGCCAGCGGAAAAACCCAAATTGGCTCAAACTGCTATTTCATGAACAACGCCCACGTCGCCCACGACTGCGTGGTGGGTGATAACAATATCTTTGCCACCAGCGCCACTCTGGGCGGCCACGTGGTTGTCGGCAGCCGAGTGTTCTTTGGCGGCGGCGCCATGGTGCACCAGTTCTGCCGCGTCGGTTCCTTTGCGATGATTGCCGGTGTGATTGGCATCCGTAAAGATGTCATGCCCTACACGCTGGTCGGCGGTCAGCCGGTGAAACACTACCGCCTCAACACCATCGGTCTACGCCGCGCCGGTATTAGCGGTGATCGCTACAAGGCACTGTCGCAGGCGTTCCGTTGTTTGAAAGACAGCCAACCGCTTGATGAAAGCATTGCCGATACCGAAGAAATGTCACATCTGAAAGATTGGTTGGCTGAAAAATCTGACCGTGGCATTTATGGTTTTGCTTCGCCCAATCACGATCAGTAAGCGGTATACGTTATCCCAACCAACCCCTTTGTCATCACCCCTCCTATTGTCATCTCGAACGTAGGTGAGAGATCTTTGCTATCCAGAAACACAAGATCCCTCGCTTCACTCGGGATGACAGTGAACGAATAATACCCCCATGTGGCAACGCATCCGCTCACTCTTTAAAGCATCCGATCCAAACGGCTACAAACGCTGGCAATGCCTGGCCTGTAGTTATATCTATGACGAAGCCAAGGGCTGGCCTGAGGATGGCATAGCCCCCGGCACGCGCTGGCAGGATATCGCCGAAGATTGGATATGCCCGGAATGCGGCACCGCTAAAAGCGACTTTGAAATGATCAGAATCGGCTAACAATTTGCTCGACGTGTTCTTTAATTGCTCTTCCCTCTAAAGCCCACGAAATCTCCTCCGTAGATTTCTGCGTTATACTTTCCACAGGCTCTCAAAAAGGCCATCAGGGAGACGCCCATGTTTAACGCACTTGTAGCCCAGCAATCAGACACAACAATCACCTGCAATTTTGAGCAATGGGACAACTCGCAACTGCCCGATCATCCTGTGCTCATCAAAGTTGAGCACTCCAGCCTCAACTACAAGGATGCGTTGGCCGTCACCGGTCGCGGTAAAATACTGCGCAGTTTCCCCATGGTACCTGGCATTGATTTGGTGGGCAGCGTCGTTGAGTCAACCAGCACTGAATTCCAAACGGGTGACAAAGTACTGCTCTGCGGCGGCGGATTAGGTGAAGATTACAGTGGAGGTTTTGCTGAATATGCCCGTGTACCTGCTGAGCCACTGGTCAAATTGCCGTCTGCCATGAGCTCCCAAGATTCAATGGCCGCTGGCACCGCTGGCTTCACCGCCATGTTATCGGTATTAGCATTACAGGATGCCGGCATCACTCCAAGCACAGGGAAAATAGTAGTTTCCGGCGCATCGGGAGGTGTTGGCAGTATCGCCATCGCCATTTTGGCCCGCCTGGGTTATTCCGTATCAGCGATCAGTGGTCGCCCCGAACACGGCAACTTTCTGAAGCAATTAGGCGCCAGTGAAGTGCTACCCCGCGAAGAATTTCTGGAACCGGCAAAACCTCTGGAGCAACAACGCTGGGCCGGTGCCATTGATACCGTCGGTGATAATCTGCTTGCCAAATTATTGGCACAAATCAACTACGGCGGTGCCGTTGCAAGTTGTGGCCTGGCGGGCGGCCATAAACTCAACACCACCGTGATGCCCTTCATTCTGCGTGGCATCAAACTGCTGGGCATCAACTCCACCTACATTGACAACCAACAACGACAACGCGCATGGCAGCAGCTCGCAGAGATTCTGGATCATGATTTCTGGGCAGGCATTAGCCAACACATCAATTTCCAAGACATTCCTGAATACGCTGAAAAATTACTGGCGGGGAAGATTCATGGGCGGGTGATTGTGGATATAAGCAAATAACGGTGAGATCGTATGCGTGCCGAGAAACCCAACGTGACAACGGGTATAACAATAAAACCGTCATTCCGGCGCACAAGGTGAATTGCCAAGCACTCCAGGGCACCCTCTCTGGCTGCGCCATTCACCTTGCATGAGAGGGCCGCCTGGGCGGGGCCGGAATCCAGTTTAAGGGATAAAAGTCAAAATAATATGGATACCGGATTACCCGATAAAGGGCACAAGCAAGTCCGGCATGACGCGCTAGTATCAAACCTTTAAGAACCTCGTTACCGCCCCCATAAATAACTCAAACTGATCATGGTGCAACCAATGCCCGGCATCGGCAAAATTCACCACCTCAGCCTGCTTAAAATAAGCCGCTCGACCATCTTTGGAGGGATCACTCGCCCAACTATCTTCGCCACGCATCAACAACACCGGGCAGCTAATATTTGACCACAGCTGCTGACTGTCTCGGCCACTCATATCAAAGGGTTGATGGGCGCGCAGCAAGGGATCAAATTTCCAACTGTAGCTGCCATCGTCATTTTTACGACTGCCATGAATAGCGAGGTGGCGGGCATAGGCCTCCGATAGATGGCTGTTCGCCTCATGCATGCGTGTTATCGCCTCTTCCTGACTGGCATATTGGCGATGCGGACGATGTGCAATACGCTGGACCTGTTTCACCCAGCGCGCCAGTTTTTGCGCAGGAGGAGCTTCATTTTCCTCCCGCATTTTTTGCGGCGGCACCAGACCTTCAATCGCCACCAGTTGTTTCACTTTGTCAGGAAAAGCACCCGCATATTTCAAAGTAATCGCCCCACCCAGTGAATGACCAATGATCGACACCGGCGCCAGACCCAATTGCTCAACCAGCTCAGCCATATCGTAGACATAATCAGCCATCGAATAGGCATTACCCTTTGACCAATCCGAATCACCATGGCCCCGTAAATCAGGCGCAATCACATGGAAATCCCGGCACAGTTTTTCAGCCGCCCAATCCCAGCTGCGACAGTGGTCAAAACCACCGTGTACCAATAACAGAGGCGGCGCATCGGCATTGCCCCAGTCACGGTAATGCAAACGCAACCGCTGCGAATCGATAGTTTTTGAACAAGCGGATAAATTTTTCATGCTCGAACCATACCCCGTTTGCCAAGCCAAACAAAATATCCAATACTTAAATTAATAAAGATATTCGATCCAAGGAGCTGCCAATGCCCTCTTCTACAAAATCGCTTTATACTAAAAAAGAGTTTATCTACGAATGCTGCCTGCGCGGCTTGCAGGGCAGTCTCGCCAACCCGAATCAACAGGTTTCCATCGCCAGTATCGTGCGTGATGCCGAAAGGCTCTGGGAAGAATTGCAGGAATGGGAACAGCAAAATAGCGATCAAGAGGAGCAATAGGCACGGCTTCCCATGCTACGAATTTTCGGCATCATTGCCTTGCTGCTTAGTTTTACCGGGTGCAGTAATTTCAGCTATTACACTCAGGCCATCGGTGGTCACTTGAGCGTCAGCAGCCAACGCCAACCTATCACCAAGTTACTTGCCAGTCCCGACACGCCCCAACGGTTAAAAAGTCAGCTTGAAAAAATCAATGCATTACGCCAATTTGCCGAACAGCAATTACAGCTACCCAGCAACGGTAACTACAGCCACTACGCCGACCTGCAACGCCGCTATGTGGTTTGGAATGTTTTTGCCGCACCGGCACTTTCGCTACAGCCTAAAACCTGGTGCTATCCCATCGTCGGTTGCGCCAGTTACCGTGGTTATTACGCCAAAACAAAAGCTGAAAGCTACGCCAGCAAGCTCAAGGGCGAAGGTATGGATGTCTACGTGGCGGGCATCAGCGCCTACTCCACCCTCGGCTGGTTTCAGGATCCCGTACTCAACACCTTTATTTATCGCTCCGACGCCCAACTCGCCAACCTGGTTTTCCACGAACTGGCGCATCAAAAACTCTATGTAAAAAACGACACTCAATTTAACGAAAGTTTTGCCACTGTCGTTGCCCATGAAGGCGTTAAACGCTGGCTGTTAAGTCAAAACAATGCCCCTGCTTATCAGGCCTTTATTGAGCATCAGCAAAAACAGCAGCAATTTATTGATCTGGTACTCGGTTACAGAGAAAAACTAGCCGCTCTGTACGCATCACAACTAAGTGATGAACAAAAACATCTTGAAAAAGCACAGTTGATCAATAACCTGCGCGGCGCCCATCAACAGCTAAAAAAACAATGGGGTGGCAAGTCTGATTACGACGCATGGTTCTCCAAAGATCTCAACAACGCCCAGCTCAACACCGTCGCCACTTACTTTGATCTGGTGCCCGCGTTGGCGGCTTTGCTGGCTGAAAACCATTCAGATTTAATGGCTTTTTATAACGCCTGTCTGGAATTAAAAAACCTGACCATTGAAGAAAGAAACCGTCAGCTGGGACTCATTTTAATCTAAAGCGACTCATCCGCCGGGCTACGCCCCCCTTATTTTAAAGGCTGTCGCTTCAAGCTTAAAACTTAAAACCATATATCGGAGTACAATTTACCTAACAAGTGGGTCGTGTGGGACTGCGTTCCGCTTTGCTTCACTTGCCCCTCACCCTAAGCGTTAGGCTACAAATATCTTATGCAAATATCTAAGAAACAGGTTGAAGATGCATATCAAAAAAATGCGAAAACATACGACCTCGCAGTAAAGATCTTTTATCCATTAATTGGTCTGAAGATAGGTGAGTATCGAAAGAAAGCCGTTGATTATCTAAACCTTAAAAATGGTGACTTCGTTGTAGATCTTGGATGTGGTACAGGGCTATGTTTCCCATTATTAATGGAGAAGATTGGCCCGAATGGTAAATTGCTTGGCGTAGACATAAGCACAGAAATGCTTTCTGTAGCTGAAGAGAGAGTGAAATCTGCCGGCTGGTCAAATGTAGAATTAATTCATTCTGATATAGAGGAGTTTGAATTTCCTACTAAAATAAATGGCCTAATATCTACTGGAGTATTTGGTTATCTGCAAGAACGTAAACATATCCTAGATAAAATAAATAAGTCTCTTGTGAATAACGGAAAAATAGTCATCCTTGATGGAAAGCGTCCTCAAAAATGGCCACCCTTCTTGTTCAAACTGTTCGTTAAACTATCAAGTCCATATGGTGTATCAGAATCGTATTTTGATAACAATACACCAGAGCTAGTCTCCAGATTATTTCAGAATGTCACATTCGAAGACATGTATGCTGGGTTGCTATATATAACATCGGGCGAAAAACATGAAAAATCAGCCTAACAAGGTGCTCAAGTCGGGACCACAAAACCGCTGTGCGGTTTTCTGCGGCCCCTTGGCTTAATCGTTATGCGCTATCAATAACTCATGAAAATAGCACCTTTACTCTATAGAGCGGCAATTGTCATCGCAATATTGTTGGCTGGCTGTACATACGGTCCTGTTAAGGAACGCGCCGAAATTATTAACGGTTGGATTTCGACGGACTCAACTACCCTATATACGGCTGTTCGTAAATCAAACACCAGAGAACCAACTGGGCTGTCGACATTCCCTGATGGTGGAAGCACACTCGTACTCTCACAGGAAGTTCGCATTTTTCGATCCGATTTAGTGAAAGGGTCAACCTCTCTCTTAAAAGTATTTCCTGCTCCAGATACTGTGTGGGAATCATTTGAGCCGAGAATCTGGTCAGTTGCAGAGGAAAAGGTTTATGTTTTACTTACAGGGTGCCCCAAAGGCGGAGAGTGTTTCGGTTCCCTAAACAAACGAGAATTTTATCTTATTGATACGCGTGCTAAATTATCGAAGATATATATAACCCATGAGCCCCAAAGAAACACCAGGCCAGATTCTCTCACCGTCTCAGTCTATTCGGATCGTATTGAAATCAGGTCGAGATACGAGGGAAATCTGTTGTACCAGTTTATACTTAACTCCCGAGAAGGAACTTTGCATGGTGCAGGCGCATAATCAATCATTACAGCCGTCGCACCTCTGCCACACGGCTAAATTTAGCCGTTATGTGCTGCAGGTAACCTGATGTCGAGTACCGTTGAACCTAAATCTCTAGAGGAGCTGGAAGCCATGCATACTGGCTCTCTCATGAGTCGGCGTAAGGCACTTCTAAAATGTGAGGAGTCATTCGACCTTTCTGATCAGGTAGAAAAACAAAGCACTGGAGCAATCGAGTTCAAAAATACACCTGAGTGGCAACGTGCATACAGTGATGTTAAGCAAGTGTTGTCACAAAGAGAAAACGTGCCAAATAAACAAGAACGTAAAGCTATCCGCCAAGCTGCTGCTAAATCCAGGAGGTAAACGTGGCATCACATAACAAGTGGGTCGTGTGGGACTGCCCTACGCGGCCATACAAACTGGACAGTTAAACTAATACCACCTCTAAACCGACTACCAGAATATGATCGAAAGAAAACGAATACGGCGTCGACTACGCGCTGGACTACTTTATCGGTAAGCCATTACCAGAAACTCTCGATTGACCAACAATCTAGCTTGTCTGACAATCATTCTACGGCATGTTGCTGTGCAAGCATGTCTTCCAACACCTGAATCAAACTCTGTAATTGGAACTCATTAATATAACGCTGCAGCTTGGCTTTAAGTGCAGAATTTTCCTCACTCAGACTAGCCGTCAACGATAACATTTCGGCAATGTCACCCACTTTGGCAGCCCCTAACAGCTGTAGCAGTGCCTCATTATCGAGACGTTGAAAATCCTGGCTCTCTAGTTTAGGGCCGGACATTACGTCAGTATCACGCTGCACTTCTTGCGTTTCATAGACATAATGCAAGGGTAGGAATTTAGCCATTGCAGAAAAGATATCTTGCTCCGCATAGGGCTTATACAATAAATCGTTACAACCCACACTCAGAATATGGCTGGCCTGTTCCTTAAAAGCAGTGGCCGTCAAAGCTATAATTTTAACGTCTTTGCCGCCGGGCAACTGACGGATACGGCGCGTTGCTTCATAACCATCCATTACGGGCATGTGCATATCCATCCAAATTAAATGCGGTTGCCATCTCAAGAATTCACCGATGCCTTCCTGACCATTGATCGCCTCCCGCACAGAAAAGCCCAAGCCCTCCAGTTGACGACGCAATAACACACAGTTATTTTCCTCATCCTCGACAATCAAAATTCGCCACTCCGGCTCACCCTCCGCCAAGGCCACGATAAGATCCATGGCTTCAATTTCAACTTGCTGGCTCACTTCAGCACGCTCAACCGGCATATCAAATTGAAAGAGCGACCCCTTGTCCAACACACTATTCACACTGAGCTGACCGCCCATAAGCGCCACAAACTGACGACTAATTGCCAACCCGAGGCCAGTACCATTTTGACCATTAGAGCCTTCATTGGCTTGGATAAAAGGTTCAAAAATTTGCGCTATTTTGTCCTCAGCAATGCCAATACCGGTATCTTTGATTTCAAAGAATAACTGCCAGTTAGCGGGCTCTGAGGGCTCTGCATTCACACGTAAAATAACGCCGCCTGTCTCCGTAAATTTAATGGCGTTACCCAGCAGGTTAATCAATATTTGTTTCACCTTACCGCCATCAATTTTCACAAATTGAGGCACATCTTCATGACGCTCCACATTAAAGTACAAGCCTTTATTCATGGCTCGCCCTTTCATCATGCTGCTGACATCGTGTAGCAGCCGATATAGATCGGTTGCTTGGGGTTCCAACGTAGCGTGACCAGCTTCAATTTTTGACATATCCAACACATCATTAATTAAATTCAGCAGATGCTGTCCACTGCTATTAATCATGTGTAAGTTTTCTTTTTGCGCCGACGTCGCTGTCGTTTCGTGCGCCATCAACTCCGAGAAACCTAGTACGGCATTTAACGGGGTCCGCAACTCATGTGACATATTGGCCAGAAAAACACTCTTAGCCAGGTTGGCCGCTTCAGCACCTTCTTTGGCATCGCGCAATTGATTTTCCAGCGTTTTGAAGGCGTCAATATCGACCAGGGCACCAATCATCCGGCTCGCCTTACCTGTCAATTCACGCTCGACCACCTGTCCACGATCCAATACCCACTTGTAATGACCATCTTTGCAACGCATGCGATATTCATGGCTGAACGGCTCAGTATTAGTAACCGCTTTATCATACAAAGCCAGAGCCGCTTCCATATCATCAGGGTGCATCAAATCCAGCCAGGTGGTGTGGCTGTTGTTAACAGGAAAACCTTCCGGCCCATAACCCAGCATTTGAAAATAGCTGGGACTGCAAAAAACATCATCTGTCACTAAATCCCAGTCCCATATGCCACTGGGTGTCACCTTGAAAACATCGTCTAATCGTTGTTGTTGGGCCTTCAGCGCCAGCTCCAGCTGTTTAAATGCCTCAATATCAACATGCGTGCCGATCATCCGTGTTGCATTGCCAGCCGCATCACGAGCGATGACCTGCCCCTGATCAAGCACCCATATGTAATTGTCATCCTTGCAACGCATACGGAATTCCTGGCTTACGATTTCATCGCAATCAGCCATTTGATCGTACTTTTCAAGAACCCGTTCCAGATCATCCGGGTGCATCAAGTCCAACCATACGGTATGGCTGTTATGTACCGGAAATTCCTCTGGTTGATAACCCAACATATGAAAATAAGCCGGACTACAAACCGCCACATCCGGAACCATATCCCAATCCCAAATACCACTCGGTGTGACTTTAAACACCTCATCCAGACGGTTTTGTTGAACCTTAAGCGCCAACTCTGTTTCCTTACGAGCCTCCACTTCTCGTGCTAATCGCCGATTCCAGTAGACCATAATGACAATAATCAAAGCTATGGCAGAAAAGGGCTTCCACAACCAACTGTAATCGGCTTCGTATTCAAAGGTAACGGGCATCCAACGTTGCTGAATGGCGTTATGTTCCTCTTGAGATAATGCTTTCAGTGCTTTATCCAGAATACTGATCAGCAATGGCCAATCCTTTCGAACCGCCATCGACTGATCATAACGATAGGGGGTTTCACCAACCACTTTGATCTGAGAAAGGCCGAGTTTATTCAAATAATGGGTCGTCGTAATAATATTACCGACAAAAGCATCCACCTCACCCTCGGCCAGGAGGCGCAACGCATGCTCAATAGACTGGGTAACAACTAGCTCAACACCCGGATGGTTGCTGGCAAGCAGCTCATGGGTCGCATAGCCTTCGATCACACTAACACGCCGGCCTTTGAGCTGATCCAAACCACCAATGTAGTTAATATCTCCCCCCGCAAAAATCATAATCGGCATGGAAATATAGTCATCGGTAAAATTAAAAAATGCTTGCCGTTCTGGGCTTACACGTAAGGAAGGAAACATATCAAGCTCACGATTTTTAACCTTTTCCAGCATTTGTGCCCAGGTTAAATTTTTGGCCGGCTCAAAATGAACATCCAGCATTGCCTCCATCTTATCCAGATAATCACGAGAAACACCCTGCAGTTCACCGTGGGCATCCATAAACTCCAGTGGCGCCGAATTGGAATCATTCGCGACCCGGATCAACGGATGCTCCGCCAACCATTGCTGTTCTTCAGCCGTTAAGAGCGCATGCAGCGATGAGCGACTTTCAGGCTCAGGCATTTGGATCCAGCGTTGATTGATTTCTCGGTGTTCCTGTTGAGTAATGCTATCCATTGCACGATCCAGCAAATCTCTCAACATCGGCCAGTCATCACGTACCGCGATACCCATGCCCTTGGTTTCAAATTTTGTGCGCGCCACAACCGTAAGATTAGCCAAATGATTTAGACGGATTTTTTTAGCCAGCGTACCCAGGTGCCCAGCGGTAGCCTGGGCTTGGCCATCCACTACTGCCAACAAACTTTCCAGCTCCGTTTCAACATACACAGGAATAACATTCGGCTGGTTTTTAAGCAGCAACTCCGTAGCGGAGTAACCTCGTACCAATGCAATTTTTTTATTAGCCAGATCGGCTTCACTACTAATTGACGTTTCATCATCACGGCCGACAATCACGTAAGAATCTTTCACATAGGTTTGGGTAAACAAATGCGTTTTCTTGCGTTTATCCGTTGGCGTCATCAAAGGATGTATATCCAGTTGTTTGGAGCGCCCTCTTGCTGTCGCTTCCTCCCAGCTAAGGTTTGATGCTACACGAAAACTCATCCCCAGACGCTCAGCCAGCAAAGCCATATAATCGGCTGCAAGCCCCCTATAAACACCCTGTTCATCAACCCACTCAAAGGGAGCGAAATCAGGATCTACCCCCAACCGGATGACCGGGTGCTCCTCAAGCCATACTTGTTCATCTTGGCTCAATATCAAATCAGCGTGTGATTCATGTGCATCAAAATTACGCCATTTATTCTGAACCCTGAAATGATCTTCCAGAGTAATGGTTGCCAATACTTTATTAAGGATGGGTATCAATTCAGGCCAATCCTTACGCACGCCATAACCCATTCTATCCAGATTTAATTCTTCAACCTCCATCATGACTTTGAGAGTACGGTGATTGAGTAATCTCAGATAATACTCAGCCACTGCCCGATCAATCGCAGTGGCTTCAGCCTCGCCCTTCTTGACAGTTTGCAAAGCCTGCTCAACAGTATCAACGGGGACAAGAGTGATATCTGGATAACGCTTTTGAATCACTGAAAAGCTGCCATATGATTCAACAACAGCAAGCCGCTTACCCACAAAATCACCCAGATTTCGTGCTTCGGAATGCTCGGAGCGAGTAACCAGCACCAACGGAGCGTCGGTGTGAGGTTTGGCAAAGTTTAGATATTCAGCGCGCTTGGCGGTTGTAGAAAGCATGGGCGCTACATCGGCTTTGCGTGTCTTTAACAAGACTAACGAGTCACCCCAACTCCGAGTCGGGATCACCTCAATATTAACGTCTAATCGCTCAGCAATCAGTTGTGTGTAATCGGCAGCAATCCCTTGATAATGTCCGTCCTTATCCAAGGATTCATAGGGCATAAAATCGCGATCAACGACAACCCTTAATACAGGGTGTTTTTGCAGCCAGCCCTCTTCTTCTGCGGTCAACAAACCCGGCAAGGGGGCCGCGTTGAGCGGCACAACCTGACACAGCACGAGCAGCAGACATACAGAAAACAGTGCATGACTAACAAACTGCCACTGCATTTTAAATAACCCTGTCATATTCCCTGGCACCGCCCGTTTGCTCTATAACGTTTTGTCATTGCGCTAAGAAAACGCTCTGCTATGTTTTACCGCTGTCAACGAGGTAAAAATATCCTCAGTCGCCAGCACTTCAACGGCATCAAAGGGTTTGCTGATATAGTCAACACCACCGACCGCAAAGGCTTTGACGGTATCAAGTACACCGTGAGTAGCACTGATGAAAATAACGGGAATAGTGTTGGTCAGCGAATCCTTTTTTAATTCCTCACATAACTCATAGCCGTCCATTTCCGGCATCTGGATATCCAGCAGGATCAGATCAGGCGGTGCATTTCTGACGGACTGCAAACCCAGGGACGCTGAGTTGGCAATCCGCACCCGATAACCTTCCTTCGTTAGCAATTCATGCAATAACTTAAGGTTAGCCGGGGTGTCATCGATAATTAATATCGAACGCTGCACACGCACACCTTTACACTTTTAGTCCGACTAGAAACCAATTTATTCACCTGAATTTTGCCTATCTACACAGTGGTTATTCAGTATAGACGATTACTCAAAATCGGGGCTGTTGAAGAACTTAAAAACTTGTTGCATCTCGACGTAAACCATTCCTACATTAAGCAGGGTTTCAACCAGCTCAATTACCAAGCCTACACCCCCAACTTACTGCGTCACGCAGGCGTCTGTACATCACACGTCATAGTGCATTCAGGGTACTATGTGGATAGGCTAACCCTACGGCTAACCGCCTTAAATGTAATGAATCCTAATCATGAAACTACTGCTACTCACCCATTCACGTGAACTCAGCAAAAAGACCAATACCGGTTCATTGGTCGCCAAAGAGTTAGGTGAAAACTGCCGTATTATTCCATGGCATCGCGTCACACCTGATGCCGAACTCGTGCATGAAATAGCAAACAGCTCGGTGGCCTTGCTGTACCCCGGCGAGGACAGTGAAGCGCTCAACGATATGAGTCATTACGAAAGCTATATCATTCTTGATGGTACCTGGCAGCAGGCGCAAAAAATGTATAACCAGAGCCCTTATCTAAAAGCTCTGAAAAAAGTACATATCAACCCGGCTCAAGCGTCTATTTTTTCCCTTCGCCGTAACCAGAAAAGCAACGGCCTGTGCACCGCCGAGTGCGCGGCAGCGTTATTGGAACATCAGGGGCTGTCGGAGCAAGCCCAACAACTACAAAACACACTGATAAAATTTATCGATGAATACGGCAAAAACACGACTTCCCCACCACCACAAGAGCAACCCAAAAAACAATGAAGCCCGTCATCCAAGAGGAAACCACCGGCTGCGGCATTGCCGCTTCAGCAGCGTTAGCGGGGGTCAGCTATCAACAGGCCAAGCAGACCGCTAACGCGTTAGGCATCTTTGCAGACGATAAAGCGCTGTGGTCAGACACTCAATATATAAGACACCTGCTGATGAAATTAGGCATTAACACCCGCCCACAGCAAACGTCCTTTATAAACTGGAAGCAATTGCCCGATAAAGCCCTGCTCGCCACCAAATGGCATCAGCAAGATGGCCGCTCTTTTTGGCATTGGGCTGTGTTTGTGCGTGACGGGCATAACGCCTATGTGCTGGATTCAAAGCAAGCATTAAAGCATCACACCCGCACCGACTTTGGTCGTATCAAACCCAAATGGTTTATTGAGGTTTGCACGTCAAAATAACCAGCACTAAACAAGGGAATAACAGGGAAATAACACAGGACAGATCATGGAAATTATCATCACTGATCAATCAAAAGCGGCAGAGGTTGCCAAGCTGGCGGTTTGCCTGACTAATGAAATCACGGAACGTACCACTACCAGCCACTTTGGCATCGACGTGCCCAGGGCCGTCAAACTCTGCGAAGACTATATCGAGTAGGGCCACCATCAAGTGATTGCTGCACGGGATGAAAACCGTGTGGTAGATTTTGCCGCCCTGCACGAGAGTCATTCGTTGTATGCCGAAGGTGCCTTTGGAATCATTCAGGAATGTTACGTGCTGCCCGAGTACCGCAGCCAACAAATCGGTCAACAACTACTCAACGTCTGGAGCGTTGCACCCCGCCCCTGCCGGAATTCGAGCGTAGCGTCGCTTTCTATCAAGCCAACGGTTTTGAGATCACCGGTGGTTATAAAATGAAACTAACGCTCAAATAACGCTTGATGAGAAAATCAGATAGCCATTAAAACCCGTGGTGAGTATGATTTAAGCGATAGATTCGTTGCTAACGAGCTGACTATTTTCACCATCACGGGCCAACTACCATGTCTGAAATTTATGGTTTCAACGCCTATTCACCCAAAGAAATCGCCGAGCGTGTAAAAACCATTGGCGTCAGCAAGGCCCGGCTACCTTTTCTGCAAACCCTGATGCTGGGTATTCTGGCCGGTGCCTTTATTGGCCTCGGATCGGTGCTTTTCACGCTGGTAAAAGCCGATGCTTCACTCAGTTTTGCCGTCAGTCAGTTATTGGGCGGACTGGTGTTTTGTCTGGGTTTGATTCTGGTGGTGGTTGCCGGTGCCGAGCTCTTCACGGGCAACAATCTGCTTGCCATGGCCTGGGCGGACAAACGCATTAGCACACGAATCCTGCTGAGAAACTGGAGCATTGTTTGTATTGCCAACTTTATCGGCGCAGCGGGGCTGGCAGTGTTGGTCTTTCTTTCCGGCCATACGGAAATGAACGATGGCGCCGTTGCCGAACAATACCTGAAAATTGCTGAAGCCAAATGTACGCTGCCCTTCTGGACAGCATTTTTTAAAGGCATGATGTGCAACGTGCTGGTGTGTATGGCGATTTGGATGTCATTTGCCGGACGCAGCGTAACCGATAAAGCCATTGCCATTATTTTCCCCATTACCGCCTTTGTCGCCGCTGGTTTTGAGCACAGCATCGCCAACATGTTTTTTATCCCCATGGCTATGCTGATCAAAACTTTTGGCAATGCTGAGACGATTGCTCAGAGCGTTTCATGGGCAGGTTTCTTCGGTAATCTTATCCCCGTCATTCTCGGCAATCTCATGGGCGGTAGCGTACTGGTAGGATTGGTGTATCAGGTGATATATCGTCGCTCTTGCGAATAAGGCCCAAGTTCTGAGCCTCGTAGCTTTGTAGTACCGTAGGAAATGTGGGTCATAAAAAATCAGTTAACGGAGGACAGAACAATGGACAATAAACTGGTATTGATCATTCTGGCGATATTGCTGGCACCGGTTGCCGTTTTCCTGAAAAAAGGCGCGGGTAAGGATTTAGTCATCAACATTATCCTGTGTTTCTTTTTCTATTTACCCGCCGTGCTGCACGCATTGTGGATTGTCACGCAATAACAATCTCGCTCAAACCAAAGGAGGTAGGTTATGAAGGGCCATGAGAAGATTAATTATCTTGAGTTTCCTGCCGCCAACCTTGAAGCCACCAAAGCCTTTTTCGAAACGGTTTTTGACTGGTCATTTAGCGATTTCGGCCCTGATTACAGCGCCTTTTCAGAAGCCAGTGTCGATGGTGGTTTTTATCGCGCAGAATTAGCCTCTAAAACAGCCAACGGTGGTGCACTGGTGGTGTTTTATAGCGAAGACCTGGAGGCCACGCAGACCAAAATTGAAGGCGCTGGTGGTGTTATTCTCAAAACGATTTTCGATTTCCCTGGTGGACGTCGTTTTCAATTCTGTGAGCCCAGCGGCAATGAGTTTGCGGTGTGGTCTGACTTACAGGCATAATCGCCGCCCCAGCGCACTCACCTCAAAACCAAGCCGGATAACAACATGCCTGAAATAAAAACCCTGTTACTTTTTCTGGTCACTGCCATTGCTGAAATTGTTGGCTGCTACCTGCCCTACCTGTGGTTGCGCGAAGGCAAAACAATTCTGCTGTTGATCCCGGCGGCACTCAGCCTGGCACTGTTTGCCTGGTTATTGTCGTTACATCCAACGGCAGCCGGACGTGTTTATGCCGCCTACGGTGGTGTTTATATTTTTGTGGCGATTCTGTGGTTATGGTCGGTCGATGGTATCAAACCCACCGTTTGGGATTTGGTGGGTTCTGGCGTCGCGCTTATCGGCATGGCGATTATTATGTTTGCGCCGAGGAATGTGTAGCGGCCTTTGTCATTCCGAACGTATGCCCCAGGGCACTTTCTCTTGTGGCTACGCCACAATTCACCTTGTGTGAGGAATCTTTTAGGACTCAGAAAAGATCTCTCTCTTCATTAGAGATAACACGAAATGTGTATTTTACATCGGAATCAAAAGATGTGGATTCCGGCCCAGCCCAGGCTACACTCTCTTGTAAGGTGAATGGCGCAGCCAGAGAGAATACCCTGGGGTACTTCGCAATTCACCTTGTTCGCCGGAATGACGCGGGTACTATCTAACCCTAGCCTAACCCTACCGGTTACCGCTCTGCCCTGAATTGCCAGCACTCGAACCAGAGCGACTACGGTTGCCGCCACTACCACGACGCGCACCACCACCGGCAGGTTTGCTGGCACCGGTATGACGCTTGTTTTTACCCGCTGGTTTGTGGCCACGTGCGGTATCTCCGGAACGCTGTCCGTCACGATGTCCGGCATGGGGTTTCTTGGGCTTTTTCGGCTTGATGGGGCGACGATCAAGACGCGACTCTGGCACATCATGGATCGGCTCAAAACCATCGATCAGTTCACGGCGTAATAACTGCTGAATCAATCGCTCAATCGCGAATAACTCTTTGCATTCATCGGCACTCACTAGAGAAACAGCCTTCCCCGTTGCTCCAGCACGGCCAGTACGACCAATACGGTGCACATAATCTTCCGCCACATTTGGTAGGTCAAAGTTAACTACCTGCGGCAATTGCTCAATATCCAGACCACGGGCTGCGATATCCGTTGCTACCAGTACCTGCA
>Ga0209292_1000506_pt1 | contig 50740 bp, 34 predicted proteins | sample GOMGulsemesocosm_2_FD_184634 | JGI IMG/M metagenome (GOLD analysis project Ga0209292, IMG submission 184634) | Methane-oxidizing microbial communities from mesocosms in the Gulf of Mexico - GOM9C Gulf of Mexico (SPAdes) (version 2) | ecosystem: Environmental > Aquatic > Marine > Cold seeps... | reverse complement strand
AAAAAAAATCAAATGCGGGAAAGTACTTTCGATCCACAAACTCCGCCACAGGCGCAACACTCGATACGGGTGATGGGTTAAATCTTACCCGACAGGGACTTGCACCCTGCAAGATGCATCAAGCTTTGCTTGACGCTCTAACACTACTGCTCAAAAGATAGTCCCAAAATTAGTTTAAAACAATCTACATCCAGTATTTTCTTTTTATCAATATTTTAATAGTTCAGTAAAAATTAAACTATAGTTATTTTTTCTGGAAATTTTCAAAACAAGATAAAAGGAATTCTCGTTCTTTCTAATGACTCTTACAATACTGACGATTAACAAGAAAATTCACCGCTAATGCGGCCTACATCTCCGTGGCTGCGTTTGGCGTGGATTAATATGAAGTAATTTTTCATCGATTAGGGAACAGTGTCAAGCACAGAGTCTATTCTTTAATGTCTTTCATTCTTCCCGTCTTGCATTGCGCATTACATAGGTAGTCTGGACAGTTTGCAGGGCTTATGGCTCCGCATGATCATATTTTTGGTTGTCTCTCCATTGTCCACTTCGATTGGAGCTTTTTTGAGATAGTATATTATAATGATTTTACAATCTTTATGTGAGCCGTTTTACCCTATATTCATCAGTGTTCGTCCCATATACTTTATTGTATTGTTCGTTAATTTCTTAAATTGATCTTTCCTGCATTTTATTTTTCCTTAATATTATTTGTCAACTTACGGTTATCTTGTCTGAGTGAATAAAAATAGAAATTTTGGTACTGGTTTTTTGTTCCAATTTCGGCACTTTATAAACACCTAATAATTCAGAAACTCTCGTATTGTTTTGCAACACTTGTCCGCGCCCTCCACACCCAACAAATCCAGAAAGTAAAACCCTCTTCACTACGCACACCCTCCCCTTTAGTCAAATCCAATGCAACAAAACCCTGCCACCTCAAAATATCCTGAGAACGTTTATTATGCTGCCAAACAGACGTGCTTAAGAAATTAAGCTGTTTTTTTGGGCCATGCCCCCACGCCTGGTTGATGGCCAACTCAACAAGTGCACGACCAAAACCCAAACCTTGATAATCAGTACCCACCCCAAAAGAAAAATTGGCATTTTTTATTTCGCTGTTACTTATTTTAGCCTTATCTGCAACTATGGGGTCAGGTCTTTATTCTTGACCCGCTGCCACTGCTATTCAGCGCCACATCCCCATAAAGCCCCTCAGCCCCATGCAAACATTTCATCCCCTCAATCGCCCTAGCCACATCAATCTCCACCCCACTTCGAACCCACACCAACCACCGTTTCACCACTTCAACCTCAAGAGAAAGCAATGCGCTCACCCGAGGTATCTTGCTCATAAAGCGGCTGCTATTTATTTAGAGGAAGTTGGCTTGATGGTTCGCCCAGGTTTTCCAGGCGATTGCCAGACCATTAATGGCCTTGTTAGCAATGCGTAACCTAAAAGATTGAAAAATTGTCTGGAGCAATTTCTATCAGCTTTAGCTGACCCGAAGGGTGTAAGGCAGGATGCCTGAAATACACCCGTTTTTTTTAATGCGCCCAATAAACGTTTTATAGGGGTGTTTGGTCTGTTTTACTTCTTCTAAAATTTGGTTCATTAATTTAACCACAGTGCGCAGTTGATTTTTTGTCTCGCAAAAAATCAAGCAATCATCCACTCTTTATCAAACCGCCACAGGCGTTCGGTAATACTGCAAACCACGTTGACGGCAGTACGCACCCCTAACTGTTAATCCATGACATTTAGATATCCTGCCCCCAATAAAGGCGACAATGGATTGCCCTTACTAATGCCGATGACAGCACTGTAAAGCTCGCCATTCACACTATCCAGGCGTAGGAAGGATCGGGGTGTCAAGAGGAAAGACCTGACCCCGGGGCTTATTCATCAATACCTTTATTACAATAGGTGAAATATATTAAACATATAATTTAAAGCACGATCTAGTGATTAGTTTAGCATTTAAAATTAATCGACCCCGTTAATACGAGGCCATTAGATTAATAACTTTCACTGTACCACTATAATTCTCCTTCAATATACTCTTTGAATATTTTTTGCAATTTTTCATCCCGTCCCTTTATTTTGAGCTTACCTAGTGTACTTTTTTTTTGTAACTGACCTTCTTCAGGTTCATTCTCACTCGTTATCTTTACAATTTCGTCTATATCGTCCTCGCCTTTTCCGATTCTCGACGTGTGTGTACTTCTATACACACCTTCATCTAATGTATTCAGATCGGCAGCTCCTATAAGTTGGCCATTTAATTTAAAGCCTTTTTCCCTTCCTCCCCCATGACCGTACCATGAGAATATTACTCTCTTAGCATCAGTTATCCTGTGTACGTCAAATCTTGCTAATTGTTGTGTCAATGTGTGTTTGAGCGAGTACACAACTACGCTATTTGTTGCATCTTCTACAGTTCCTTTTTTATACGACTGTTTTGCGATCTGTCCTGCTACTGGGTCAAACAAGGTGACATTTATTTTACTGTGTGTTGCATAATTTTTAGTTATGGCGTTTATGCTAGGGAGCGATAGCGTTGCTGCCACCCCTCCTCGACTGTGCCCATACAGGTTTACGTTTGCTTCATGTTTCACTCCGTTTGTTGGTTTTGTCAAGTCCAGACTTTCCTTAACATTGTAACTTCGATAGCCTTCGAACAAGATATTCTTTACCCATTCAGTGCTTAGTATGCTCATATTGCTGACTCTATTGGCACCTACATCGAATAAGTCTGGGCCTACAATTTCCAGTGTATTGACGTAGTTTACTTCCCGTTCTCTCGCCTTTACTCCCGGTTTTTCTTGCCTAGCTCTAGTAGTTCTCACTCTGTTTTTGTTATTTGCGCTGTACTCCATTTTTTTACTGTTACTCTTCCACTTATCATCCCCTGTTCCGCAATAATAAATTGTTAAATTAGTTGTCACAGGGAGAGTTTTTTCATAACTTTCATTTGATAGGTTATTGTATTCGTGGAGTGGTTTTCGTTTTGATTCCATATTATTTCCCGTGATAGCTACATTTCGTGTTGTAGGTTGGTTATTACTAGTATAAGACGTCAACTATATTGACTCTCATTGTCATTTATGTAGTTAGGTTCATTTAACTTAAAACCTTACCCTCAGGAAAAAAGTATGATCTAGTGATTTTACTTTCAATAACTTATCTACTTTTTAAAATAACTAACCAGTCATACCTCGCTCGTATTTTATTTTATTTTATTTTATTTTATTTTATTTTATTTTATTTTATTTTATTTTATTTTATTTTATTTTATTTTATTTTATATTATTTTATTTTATATTATTTTATTTAAATTTTCTCATTTCGCTCTACTCCCCTCTCAATCTAAGGTAATAAAACGCTTCACACGCCTCCCCCTCCCCTTTAATAAAATCCAATGAAACAAACCCTTCATTAATTAGTATATTGCTAGAACGTTGATTGTGCCGCCAAACGGAAGTAACTAAATAATCAAACTGCTGTCTTTTTTCAACAGCACCAGCTTGTTGAATGGCCAATTTAACAACCATAGGACCCAAACCCAGCCCCTGATAATCGCAACCCACCCAAAAAGAAAAATGGGCAACCTTGCTATCACCCATTTTTATCTCTCCCATTGGCATTTTATTCAGCTTTTTATTTAGCGCTTCATTCAACTCCCTAGAAAGATCAGCGTCTTCAAACTGACTTTCTTTAGGCTCATCATTAAAGGCCAGCATGCAAGCCCCTACCAAACCCAGGTCAGGGTGTATTAATGCATAGTTAACCTGCTCGGGTTCGGCCTGCCATTGGGCCATAGCGGCGGCCACCTCTTCTGGTGTATTTAAATCATAACCCCGTACCATGGCAGCAATATCGGCATCTCGGTATTGCAAATAGAATTCTGCGGCGTGGTGTTGCGCAAGGGGCTGCAATGTTAAACCACTATCGACATCTCTCGCACAATCACCATCAAAATATTCATGGGCATCACTATACGCTTGGTAAGTATTAATAGACTGTTGCAGCTCTAAACTCTGGTTATTCTCAGCTGTTACTTCAAATGTTTCTTGGGTTTGCTGATGTGGTTTTTCTTGGAAAATAACGACCGCATTATTAATACACTCTTTTGCCATAGTATTACCAGCCGTAGCAAGGGCCGCTAATGCTAGGTTATGCCATAGCGCCGTGCTGCTTTTATTAATCTGCAGTTCGCTAACAAAACACTGTTTTGCCAGTCGCCAGTGACTAAGATCGATGGCCAACTGACCCAGGTTAAAGGCAAATTCCGCACCTTCATCAGTTCCATCCGCATCACCGATGGCGGGCACATGATTACGCCATACCTGGCTTAACACCTCACACCATTTTAGGCGCGCCGATATTTTCACCCCTTGTTTTAATAAACGCGGTAAAAACAGTTGAAGTGCTCCAGGGTCAAATTGGCTTACTCTTAAGTAACACAATATTTGTTCTTCACTTAATACATTGACCGCCCCAGTGAGACTTTGTATTAACTGTAAACTGTCTGCAGGGTTTTGATTAACCAAGTATTGCTGTGTGGCTTGTAACGTCATGCCAAAAGAATGTTGCTGCGGATCAACAACTGCTACGGTAAAAGCCGTGCCATTTATTTCTTTCTGCACCGCTATGCTTAGGCTACCACGGTGTGCTAACCATTCATTAATGCAATGCAGGTTTGCCGGCATTGAAAAATCGGCACTATTTATTTTTATGGGCAGACCCGTGTGTTTAATGGCGGGTAAATCTATTGGCCCGGAATCGGCCGCCAATAACAACATGCCTTTTGGGCAGTTATTATTTAAAGCATTCAAACAGTTTAAAGCTGAAACTGGCAAAAAAACAGGATGATGTGGTATTAAATTTACATACTGGTTTATTTGCAGCTTTAGGAATTCTTGAAGATCTTGAGGCTGTTGTATTAACCAATGATCTAGGTTTGTAATTTTTTCCCAACGGTACAGAATATTTTTAGAAGGTACATTTTTTGAAGGCACATTTTTTAAAAATATGTTACTTCCCTGCCCTTCAATTAACCCATCACGACTCTGCGTATTATTTACCCCTAGCTGTATTCGTTGCATGGGGGATAAATTGGCTAATATTTGTTGGTTTCTTTCACTTTTCTCTAAATCTTCAGTTGATTGCCCATCACCCTGTAAGGCCACCTCCCCTGCGTATACTTGCCCATAATGTACATACAGTAATTCTTGCGGCAGCGTGTTAAACACACCATTGGCAATGACCATTAGCGGGTTATCTATTTCTTCACCCAATACACTGGAGAGGGGGGAATGTGCAGAGGTATCGAAGTTTACGACCCTTGCACGCCCTTCTTTTAAATGGGGCTGTAAATAAGGATGCTCCGCCATTCGCTCACAATTTTGTTTATTGGCATCACTTAACACATAACACAGGTTAATATCGTTAAGGCCATATTCGTTTAATAATTTAAGTAAGCCCTGTAATACTAAAGTGGAGAAACAGCCATTGCCTGCATTGAGTTCTAATACATATTGGATTTTGCTTTTATCGATTGAACCATTTTGTAAACCGTCCATTAGATAGTTTACAAGTAAGTGGCAATAGCTAGTAACCATGGCTGTGGTGTACGAAAACTTCTTGTTACTGGTGCTTTCAGAGTGTGATTGCCATAAAGACGTCTTTGAAAAAGGCATAAATTCCAGTGCCGACCATTCTGCCGCCGACAGGTTTGTATCTTCAATCACCGTATCTTGCGGTGCACCCCAAAGGGAAGCTACCTCAAATTGAGAGGGCTGTGGATCTTGTGATATTGCCCCTGTCTGCAAGACATTATTTTGCATTCTGATTTCCCTTAGTGTCTATTTTTGCTAATTGTGACTGTACTATTAATATTACCTAAGGGTGCTTAACTCAGCCCTTTTAAATAACAAGACAAAGCTAATAAAATCTTGCACTAAGGCGTCGCCCTGTTCACTTAAGTTTGAATGTGATTCTGCTTCTAAGCCCAGGGTAAAGTTTTTGCTTTGAAACTGTGCATTCATATATTGGCACTGAATTTCATTGCTTTGTGGTACGCCAAAAAATCGAATGTGGCTAATTGATTTACTGTCTTTACTGGGCTGTTGTGCACTAGAGTCGTCACTCGCAATGTCATTAGCCACGTCATTCACATGTAGACTGATGGCAGTTACATATTCATCGCTGGTATCGTTTAGAGCGGTGCTGTCTAGGGTTGTGCTAATGCTCTGAATGCCGGTACTGTAGCCATTCAAACATAAGGTATATTGATGCTGTTCTAATAAGGTGCGTACTTCGTTATTAAGCAGGTGATGCACGACTTGTAGATTATGCTGCTGTTGATTTTCTTGTTGCTGGGCTAATTCTATCTGGCTGTGTTTGTAATCGCTGTTGCGTTCTTTATGACGCTGCAATAGATCGCCAAGGGTGCCATGGTTATGATCGTGGTTATGATCGTGGTTATGCTCATGGCTATGATCATTATGATAATGGTCCTGATGGTCGCAGTGAGAATGTGAGTCAGAATGTCTATCGACATAATTATGGCAGTCTCTATTGTCGCAAGATTGGTGGTGGCTATTGTGTTGCATTTCAATTTCCTTTTTATAAACAATTCGTGAATACGCTTCTATCACCGTTCTTTAAAAACCATAGGCCCACTTAACTTGGATTAAATTTTTACCCAACCAGGGTAAAGAGATATAACCCAAACCCCAAGGTAACTTGGTTAATAAAATATCAAGTGTTTTAGGGTCTATTTCTACGATGCAACCTTGCTCTGAAGAGGAGTATTGCGCATTTCTGAGTAAAAATAGTTCTCTAAAGCTGTTTAGAGGCATGTTCTTTAACGCAGGCCAATTGTTGATTACTGCACTGAGTAATTGGTTGGCATTGGTTTGTTCTTGCTCGCTTAGCTCGATTGCATTTTCAACGTAGGTATCAGGTTCTAACCCGACAAGCAGGTTAGCGACGGTATAAACTTGTTCGGTTTGCTGGACATCGAGTATGTGGACTAACAGGGCATGGGCTTTTAGCTGAGCGGCCTGATCTTTAAACTGCATTTCTATTTTCTGTTCTGATTTATCGTCTGTTTCATTATTGTTAGTCGGGATTAATAGATCATTTTTTTTGAAAAATCCTGCCAAGTAAGGCCACAACAAGACTAGCCCAGCATCGATACAGGCTAAGCTCTGTTGTAATTCGGTTTGTTGTTTCAATAAGTTCTGAATATTTTGGTTGAATTTTTGGCTAACGTTTTTAATGCTTTTTACATCGCTTAATTTTGATATTTTTTCACGGTATTTCTTTAGCAGTTGCTGACTCTGTTTTACTTCAAGAGAGTCTTGTGAAAACTTACCCAGCTCATGACTGGCCTGATTTAAGTCGCTCTGCCACATGAGCTGATGTATTTTTCTGGTATGTATACTGCTTTGAACAGAGGGCCTATTTTTTATTAACACGCCTTGTTTTGCTAATGGTGAACTCGCGATGGGCAGCCACCAATGGCTGTCATGATTTACGGGGAGCATTAATCCACTGACCTGTGGGTGTAGAGTATCTTTAATCTGTTGCAGCTTGTTAATAAAGTAGTCCAATATGTCTGTATTACCCTGCTGCTGCCACGTTATGAGTGCCGTTATTAATTGGATTAATATTCGATACAACTGTTGTTTATTTTCTATAACGGTATTGCTTATTGGGTGCGGTATTAGTTTAAGTTCAGGGCTTTCTCTTATCATGTCGGTCAAGTCTTTTAATACTTGGTTTATTTGCTGTTTTACTTGCCATTCAATAAGAAAGTTTTCTTTGTAATAACTCTGCTGCTGGGGACGATTATTTTCTGAGCTGTCGTGTATTGCAGCCGTTGTAATTAAAGGCAAAAGATTATTAGATTCTACTGATATCCAGGCTTCTAATACGTCTTTCAATGTTACCGCGGTGAGTTTACTGGTAATACGAATAAAATCTTTTAATGCTTTCTCTGCCTCTACGGGTAGATGGCTAGCATGCGGGATAAAATAAATTTTAATCGCAAATTGATAGCTAACTGAATCGTATGCGGTTAAGTTTCTATTTGATTCTGCTTCAATAAATTCTTTGAGATATGTTATGAGAAATTTTATTGTTTGAAGGTTACTATTTCGTATTTCTATAACAGATTTTATTTCATCTCTATTGTCAGATTCTCTATATTCTATGTCTCCAGTAGCGTCTTCTACGCTAATGAGTGCAATTGTTGTGTTAAGCACTGTATTAACAAGCTGACTCCATGTTGTGATTTTTTTTAATAAGGCTGTCAGTTCTTGCTTATTAATACCACGCTCGTTTATACCTTGTATTTTTTCATTCAGAGAAATAGGCATCCATGAAATATTAGTCATGTTGTTTAATGCATTTATAATTCTTTGCTGCAGGGTCTCTAATCTATTTATTGGTAGGTCATCTTCCAGCAGTGCGATGGATGTTGTTAGTTGCTTCAGTTCTGTATTTATTACGTTATATTCATTTTCTTCTTCGCCCCCTACCTCATTCATTTCTGTTTGAAGCGCTTGCTTGATTAATAACAATACGTCAGCGGGTATGTGATGGTGATTCTGAGCTAAGTAGCGTTTGATTTCTTGAACCTGATACTGCCTATATTCAAGACTGATTACGCTGCCTTGTAGGCTTGTTAATAATGTTAAGAGCCTTTGATAAACGGTGATGGATTGCTTTAAGTTATGGCTTCCTTCAAGTCTGTGATTATCACAGGGCTGAATTTGCATTTTCATTGCTGATGGCAGCTGCAAGTGGCTACCTTTGGCTCTTTTCAATAAGTTTTCTAGGCCGACTAAATCAGCTACTCTCATCCCTTGGTGGACGACGATGTTTAGCCAATTTTCGATGGCGTTAAGCCATTTATGCTCTTGTGGCATCAATAAGACTTGGTGCAAGTCTGTTAAGGCATGAGTTAAACGCTGACGCTGTGTTTTTTCTAAGCCGTTCGTCGAATCGATATTACCTATAACCGCGTTGACAATGATGCTACTGCTTAATATGACCTTAATTGCAGCTTGGGTTCGTTCTGTCTGTGGCTCTGGGGCTGTCAATATCAGTCGTAAATAGCGTTTCAGTTGTTGCTTTTTTTGCGTTAAGTTCAATTCATTATGATCGAGTAGCGGAATAAATGGCCCATGATTTAGGGCGGGATATAATGTTGATAAAAAAGCGTTTAAAAGATCAGGGCTGTGTTTTATATTATTAAAAATACTGCTAACAAGTTTGGCTAGTATCGCAGGATTTAATAGTGATTTCTTGAAGTTAGCATTAAACACAACGGATGTTTTCAATGCGTCTAATATAGTATTCCAGCGTTTGTGGGTTAATCTTCCATGAATGACATTCTTTGTATCATGTTCTTCTCCCGCTAATACATCGTCCTGTTTAGCACTGCCTTTTAGCGTTAATAAACACGCCTTTTGAATGGCTTCTTGTAGTGCTCGATTCAATGATTTTTTTAATTCGGGCAGAATATTATTTTCAAAATAATTTTGGGTTCCTTGCAAGAACCTGTGTCCATCGATAACGGGCAAGTTAACTTCAATATTGTCGATGGTTAGGCTTTCCTTCCCCCTCTGGCTCTCTAAATTTGAAGCTGATTTTTCTTGTAACAATATTAGCCAAGCGGGTAATTCTGGCATTGGCATTTGGATAAAGGCATTTTGAATGAATACTTTTAATAACGTTTCAATTTTTTTAATTTGTTGGCTTTGGTCGATTTCACCAGCACCCTGAAACTGTATGTCTAGCAACAGGGTATCAATATTAAATTTCATGTTTTTTGTTTTCTCTTTAAGATTAATACCCTGTTAATAACTACTCGTTATGACTGCGCCATACACTTACGTCGTCATCGATGCGACGGCCTACAAAGTTTCCTTGCCAGTAGTGGCGCTCTTCTTGTAGGTCGGTAAGGTGGTTTGACGCGTAGATATGCGGTGCCTCAGCTGCGTTATTACCTGTCCACAAGCCTTCACATACTAGGTCGCTGCATAAGTAAGCCGCGCCTCCTTTACCAGATTGCATATTGGCACTGCAGTCTTTTGCTAATAATCTAAGCAGGATACAGCGATAAGCCGCGCCGCCACTGCGAGTTGCAGTGCAGTTGTATGCTTCTACTTGGCTATCGTGGCATTTGGCCACTGCGCCTCCCCGCTCGGCCTGGCAGTGATGTGCATGAATGATTGATCGTGCTAAGCCGTATGCGGCGCCTCCTTCATTGAGCTGTGTATCGGACCCAGAACCTTGGTCCATCGCGCGGCAGTTATAGATGTTCTTCGCTTCGATATTAAAGGCACTGTAGGTGCCATTATTGATGGGTGCGAAAATAGCACCGCCATCACCCCAGGTGGTGTGGTTTTCTATGCGGCAATTAAGTTGGCAATGGCTGGCGTATTCTAGGTAGAAGGCACTGCCGTCACGCGATGACTGTAGGTTCGCACCATCAAAGCAGAAGCCAGCAAGCTGTATGTTTTTAATCGGTTGGCCTGCATTACCAATAATTTCAAAACGGGCATTGGCATTTTGTTTTACGATGCGTGTTGCCAGAGCATTAAATCCTACGATGGATGTCCCTTCGCGTAGGCTGACGCTGTTTTTAAGAGTGTATGCCCCGACTTGCTGCAGGTTTAACGGCATTAAAATGATCGTGGTATTCGCGGCAATGGCGGTAGTATTTCCTTTGTTAAAAATTTCATCAAAGTCTCTTTGATTATGTACGGTGTAGGTACGTCCACCCTGTGCAAAAGGGACGGCGACACTGTCAATATAAGCTTTAACCGCTGCTTGTGTTGGCAGTACGCTGTGCAGGCTGCTTTCTCCGCCAAGCTGACTGTCTTCAGAGATGCTTGAGATCAAGGGCCCATTTTTTATTTGTAAGTTGTTACTAATATTTAGGTCGTTGCTAATCGTTAGATTATTACTAACATTGAGGTCTTTGGTATTAATCTGGCCATCTGCTTGTACTGAACTCACACTGAGTTGCTGATCTATACGGGCATTGCCAACGACCTGAAACTGCCCTTGTACGAGTGCGTCTTTTTCGACGTTTAAGTGTTCGGTAACTTCTAACGTACCGGCGACTGCGGCATTGCTCATGAACAAAGCATCACCCGAGACATCCAGTTGACCTTCGAGGGTTGCGTGTTGTTTTACAAGCAGCTCTGCCTCAAGCTGAGTATTGCCTATGACCGTAAGCTCTTCTTCGATTAGCGTTTTGTCTTCTACCAGTAAATCACCGCGAATGCGTGTATCACCGCCAATTTCGGCACGGCGGGCTACGTTTATTGCTCCCCCTACAGAGATATCGTTGCGAGCCAAGATATTGCCATCAACTTCTAGCTCACTTTCCAATTCTGTTTTTTGACTAATACGCATTTCCCCCTGTACATCAAGGGCCACTCTTGGATCGGTTTTTCCGATGCCTAATTTACCTTGGCTAAATACTAGGCTAGCGTGATCAACGGAGTCGATACGTAATGCTTCTTTGTAGCGTGTATCGGCGATGTAAAGCTGTGCGTTGGGAGTAAGGTTTGGATCGATTTCGCTGACTTGACCGATGACCGTTTGGCCTACCAGCTCACTGTCTTTATGCACGGTCATATCCGATTTGAACAGCGCATCTTTGTGCACTTGTAAGGTATGTTCGAGTTTGGTTTGCCCGTTGACTTGTAATTCATCTGAAATATTGGCATCGCCCTTTACGTCTAGCTGCACTTTAGGGTTGCTGTAACCCAAACCCAGCATGCCTTGCTTAAATACTAAAGGTGATTCTGTGCCTTGAAAGAGACTGTCAATGCGCAGTGCCGTTTCTTGTGGCGCAGTATTGTTGATGTGTATACGCGCTTGAGGTTCTTCTATTGAGAAGCCTAAATTTTTATTTACTAAGGCATTTTCTTTTAAGCGAGTTTCGCCATCAACGGTGAGTGTATCTTTTGCGATTAAAGCCTCTGATATTTGCACCGTTCCCTGCACATCCAGTGCGTGCATAGGTGTATTATTATTAATACCAACGTTGCCCGATTTAACCAGCAAAGAAGATACATCTCCTTCACTAGGGTCAATACGCAATGCGGTTTTATTCTGCATTGATTGACGCAGATGCAGATCAATATTGTCGTCACTTTGTAAGGTATTGATATCGAGTTTGTTTTTCATCGTGACGAGTTGGTCAAACTCGCTGGGGGCATTAACGGTTAGCTTTTCATTGACTATTAATTCAGAAGCCTTCGTCATGCCTTCTAGTTTGGCACTGCCTTTGATATGAAAATCGGCCTCGGGGGCATTCACATTTAAACTAAAACTGTCAGCGGTTAATTGAATACCATGATGGGCAATTGCATTACCGTCTTCATCGGTTTTGTTCGCGAGATCGACATGTTGAATATTGATTGCCGCAGATTCACCTTGTTGCTGCAAGGTGAGGGTTTCATTAGATACGGTGACTAGGTCATTTATTTTTACTTGCCCTTTAAACTGTGTATCGCCATTTACATCTAATGCCCCTTCTGGATTTTCGGTATGAATACCTACAGAGTCTTGTTGAACGGTTAACGTTGGGCTTTCACTTGCTGTGCCAGCAATAATTAAGCTGTGAATGTCTTGATTTTCACTTGGTAAGGCAATGTGTAATCGCGCACTATTTGCAGTGCTGTCGCTTAAACCTAAGCTGAGGGTTTTATCGATGTTCACATCAAGTTGAGCATTAATTAACCCTGTTACGTTCAGGTTTTGTGTTAAATAGGTATCACCGTCTATTTGGGTTTCACCCCCGACATGAAAGTCTTTTTCTGGGATGTCGCACAATACCCCGACTTTATCAGCTTGAACATTCAGCACCGTTTTACGATCATTGTCATTGGTATGAATAACTTTAAAGGCTGATCCTGCATTGCCTTGTGTATTAATAATGGCGGCTGGCTGGTGAGGGTTTTGCGGGTTTTTATTAATGATGAGTTGTTGGCTTATTTCGGTTAACTCTAAGGACGTTAGGCCATCAACGGTTAATTTACCTTTTAACTGAGCGTCGCCTTTTACCTCTAACACCGTTTCAGCATCGGTAGTGACTAAGCCATGAGAAACAACAAGTGGCTTTTGTAAGCCATAGTTTACCTTCAGCCCTGTTTCATTTTCTTTGGCTTGGATATCAACTCTGGCACTGGGAGCAATGGTGCCAATACCAATATTATCTTCTACCGATAAGCTATATTTGTCTGTCATGGTTGAGGCTGTGCTGCCAATATGCACCGATCCTGCAACATCCAATTCATTCTCTGGACTGTCGGTTGACACACCAACGCGACCATCACCTTTTATGATAAAAGGGCGTGCATCTTGTGCGCTATTATCAACTTTAAATAAGGATTCACTACTCGAACCCCTATTATAAATGTGTAACTTAGCCTGCGCTTCATTTTCAGCTAAGCCTAATGATAACTTGCCATCGTTATTGAGACATAGCTGGGTCGTATCATCAGTCGTTTTTATTAACAGGCTGCTGGTATCCCCCTGATGTTCTAGAATTATTTTCCCTGCCGTATTTTCACTGCCTAAATTTAGCGTCTGGTTCATGTGTACATCACCAGTAACGGTTTGCTCAGCGTTAATGGTTACGGTGGAATTTAATGTTGTAGTGCCCTCAACCGTTAAACTATTAACCGAGTCATCTGGCCCACTAATGTTCACAGTGCCATTGACTTCTAGGCCCTGTTTTGCGGTTAGCACTTTATTAATTTGTAAGCCACTGTCTTCGTCGAATACAATGTGTTCGCCTACTTTAAATTTATTTTCTGATAATATGGCTTGTTCGCCATTCACGCTAATTTCGTGGCTAACCTTTAATTTACCGTTAATATTTACCGCGCTATCATCAATCGTTATTTTGTCATCTTCTTGAATTACGACCGATTCAATTAATTCTTTGAACTCCCCCCCCGTTGGAGTGGCATTGTCTTTAAAATATCCAACGAGTTTATTTCTAATAATGTCATTGCTCATATTAATCGTTCCTTAAATAGTGTGTGGCGTTTTTATGCCTAGGGTAAAAGTAGGGGTTTTTTCGATACTAGCGGTGTTATCAAGTGCACTATTTCCGGCACTATTACCGGCACTAGGATTAATAACCCCGTTGCCAATTGGATAAGCAGGCTGTAAATAATTGAGTGGTTTATGACCTATACGAAACGTTTTTCCTATAATGGATTGACTAATAGGGAATGGTTTAATTAAGTTATCCAATACTTTTTGGCTAATTGAGAAGAGTATTTGATTAAACAACTCTTGCTCTGGTGACTGACTAGAATCCTGATTGTTTTTATAACGATTTTGTAATATTTCAAGCACATGACTTTCCCACTCAGAAAAGTTACTTACATCTAACAAATTAAATTCTGTTGTGGTTAACCACTGTTTTAACTCGCCGATGATTGTAGGAAAAGTCTGCTCTGTTAAAAGAAGTGAGTACAAATCTTGCGGGGTATTAAAAAATTGTCGGAACAAATCACTTAGTTTACTGACGAGTTTTAATTTTTCATGGGTTTGATTGGTGTAGTTATCGTTTAAGGCGTCAGTGGTTAATGGTAAATTGCTCATTGCATTGAGCCAGGAAAAATAAAGCCGCTCAAACAAACTCATGGCTTCGCGGGGCAAGTAGATAATAAAAGGTTGCATATGAACCGGACAGTCTTTTACTAGCTGTAACTCTAGCAGGGTTCTAAATTCTTTATTAGCAAAGCGACTAGGCCACTCGGGGGCTACGAAATACAACTGATCTTTTTTATATTGGCTATTCGTGGTATTAGCAGGATCAAACGCGCCGAAGCGAATAAGCTCGCTTTCTATTAAATAAAAACCTTCTTTATTATTTGTCGCCAACGGCATTTCTGATAATTCAAACAACCCTAAAAATCGCATACTGCGTTGTGCTAAGCCTCCAGTATGATATTGCTTTGGATTATTTAATAGATAATTAAAGCCACCACTTCTTAATTTACTAAGTGTAGGGTAGTCATTAATTAACAATACTAGATCGACTGTTTGTTTAAGGCTAACCAGTTTTGTTAATAGCGCTTGATCTTCATTCTTATTGTTATCACTTGCAGAAATCGCATTAGATACTTGTTTAAGATCATGTACATATTCATTAAATACGGCTTTATATTTTAATAAATTGGCGTCTAGGCTTATTTCGGCAAAACGGCTAAATAAGTGTTCTAAACTTCTTTTTAAACGGTCTAATTGTACAAAGCTAAACACGACTTCGGCCTGATCTTGAAAGCCTGTATTAAGATAGCTTTCAAAGTATTTACCCAGCAAGGTGCCCATGCCACTGATGTTGTTTATAGGCTGGCTAATTTGTGTTTTTGGTAACGCCTTTACGTCTTGCCAAAACTGCACAATATCTTTTTGCGTGAGGGATTCACTGGCCAGCATTTTTGAAAAAGTATTTGCTAATCGATAAAATACTTGCTGAGTAGGTAATGCCAATAAAGTTTTAAGGGTTTCAAGCTGTGCAAATTGATCACTTAATACCTGATCAAATAGCGTTAAAAACCCCTTAAACTGTAATATTTGTGCCATAGCCGTACTATCGACAGCACCGTCTAAACGTTTTTCGGCCAACTTATACAAGGCTGGTAGCTGATGCTGTATGGAAGAATAATTTTTTAATTGGCGGTATTGGCCGTTTACGTACTGTGTTAGCGCAGGTATACCACTGCCTACTTCGATGGTTTTACGACTTATGAGTTGTTGCGTTATGATGTCTTCATAAGAGGGTTTTTGAAAGTCTTGGCCGTCAATTTTGATATTCAGGTTATTATAGGTTTCAGCTAAATTCAGGCTAGCGATATGATTTTTTTGTATATTTCTGCGCCAATTCAGTGACTCTGTATCCATATTATCCAGCACATCTTTTTCTATATCTTCACGATCTTTGTCATCCAATATAAATGCAAATTTATTGATATTTTCTAAACCCTTTACTTCTCGTATACTGGACAATATGTCTGAACTATAAAGGCTTAACGGCATACCGATGCGATCGACATCTTGTGAAAAAATAAAACCTTGCTCTAATAAGGGGCCGTCAAAAATTTCGTCTCCCGCTATGTTTTTTTCTAGTAGCTGTTCATAGCGATAGGTTTTAATACTAGGAGCAATATTTTCTGCGATGCTGCTTAACAGCTCTGCAACGACGAGGAGTGGATCAATCGCCTTGCTTAGTTCAATATCCATATCCAATATCACTGATTTTTTAGGAATGATTTGGATGCTGGCTATATCTTCATTTACATTTCGTTGACTAATAAAACGCTGGCGTACCTTGTGTATAACGTCAGAAATTTTGGCATTCTTTCTATCTAAATCTTTAATACTAAAAATATCGTCTTCTAAATCCAATACTATGTCGAAAGATCCTGTAGCTTGCTGATTACTATCTTCACCTTCGTAATGGTTCATCAAGTTGGCATTTTTAACCCCATCGATGTCGATTAGCGCCCGCCTATGATCAATTAAGGTTACTGGGTTAGAAGGCAAAATAGTGTGTGGTGCAAAAAATGGCTTGGGCTTTTCCTGCTTAGGAATACCTTGCAGCAAGTCTTCCATGGGGAAGTGCAAGCGTTCACTCAAATCGGAGATAGCAAAGGCTAGCACTTCTAAAATAGTGATGCCTGGATCACTCTGATTATGGTCACTCCAACTTTCACCCGCGAGATTACCAATTAGCGTAAGTGCTTTATCTTTCAACTGGCCGACATTGTCTTGACGATTAAAATCTGAAAGTGAGATATTTTTCGATATTGTCATACTGAAGCCATCATGTTTAGGGAGGTTTGGTTATTCATTCAAGGGAGGTGGTTAAAACGTGCTTATTAAAAACTAGAGTTATAAAATCTCTAAGTCATCGCCAATGCGCCATTTACCAATACCTTCAAAAATTTCAGCGGTATTATTAAGTAAAGATATTTTATGATCTGCTACCGGTACTAAAATGGCCGAATTTTGTGATGGAGCGATGATATTGGTTTGAAAGTTATTATTTACGGTAGCACGCAATACATAAACAAAGTTCACCGCAGAGTGACGCTCTAACTCTGCTGCTACCCCCGTTAAATAAATGTCTTTGGTTAAGTTACTGCCAACATTGGCGGCGTCTTTATTCCAAGGGGTCATGTAGTTAATTAGAATTTGATTTAATTCTGCAACGACACCATCCATGTCGTAATCGAGTGCAATATTCAAGGTTGCATCAAACATGACTTCTTCATAAAGAGGATCGATAACCCGTACATCTATCCCAGGAACTGAGACGGTTTGTAAGAAACGCTGAATACGTCGTTTCAAGAAAAGCGCTACCTTTGGCTGTAATATCTTGGGATCATAGTTGATGGGCACTACCACCATTTCCACTATATTCAGCGCGTCATTACGAAAACAACGAGCCATAAAAAGTTCTGGAAATTTGGCTAGCACTAATTGTTCATAATCCCATTGAGTTAGCGCCCGATTTTTATGCTTAAGGCGTTCGCTAGCACGCATTTCCAATGCCTGTGGTGCTTCTGGTTCTTTGCCAGAATAAGATGCGTATGGTTGAATAACTTCAGATATTTCTGCATCGGGTTCCAATAAATCGTTAATACTTTCGGCGACCAAAGGCTGCTCGTAGTGACTCACATGATAATTCTGATCAGCCAGCTGCACTTCTATTCCTTGAGCAAATACGTTTCTGATACGAGAATACTTTGGATTTATCTGATCATTACTTTGTGCCTTGTTATCTTCGATAGATATACGTAACCAAAATAAGTCGTCACCCATAAAATTACTATCGAGGGGCAGTTTTGGTAGCTCGAAGGCCATGACGCCTGAGTCTAATAAATTATAGGTTGAGTCTTCTATAATCCGAGCCCGATTTTCTAAACGCCCGCCTTGGCTACGAGAAAATGTATGCCAGCCGTTATCATCTAGATAGCTCCAGTCTAAGGTCGCGTCATCGGTAATATTACTTCCATCTACCGGATCGAGTTGAAAATATAGACGAAATTGACCTGGTGAAGGAACCTTAGCTAAACCAATATACAAATAACCCCATTTTCTAAACTTAGGCAGCAGTGCGATATTTAGCGATGAACTATCTGCTATTTTTGGCCGACCTAGTGGATGAATATAATGCAGTTGCTGAAAAGGTTGATTTTGATTTGATAGTGTTATTTCTACCTCGCTTTTGTAGTTTATTGAAATTTCATTTAATAATGGCGTATAAGGCTGAGGCACTTTAGTATTCTGTAGAGCGAAGTGCTGTACTACTTGAGGATAGTCTGTATGGCCAAAGTCATTATTGGTGAGTACTAAGCTAAACCACTTTGGCCACTGATTGGCCTGTTGATTCGATAATGGCAAAGTGCCGTATTCATGATTAGTTGTACTTTTTTGACTGTTATCTTCTGCTATAAAAGAAAGAGTACTCACATTAATATTATTAATAAAATCAGTATCTTCATTTTTATTAAATATTATTTCATCACTAATACTTGATAAAACATCTGAATGAAATATCTCTGTTTTATTTATTTTCCAAGAAGTGTAATCTATTGATGATGATTTTCTATAATCGGCATAGCGGCTGTAATAAGTCGTTATATTTTTTGGCCGACCTATCCAATCAAGATTTAATTCGGCTTGATCAATATTTTTAATCAATAATTCGGGATGAGTAAAGTCAAATCGAGATGAAATTCTTGGCGCATAAGTAAAAGGTTCAAAGGGTTTAGTCGTATCCAGTGACCCTACATCATGATTAGCGACTACTCCTATTAAACCTTTAACATCGACGGACAGATTAATGGAATTAAAGTACGCAATGGATAGCGTGTCTAGATAAGCTTGATCGTTAAGCATAAAAGAAATATGAGGGAGTGCAGGTAGCAATGGCTGTTCTTCATCAATAAAGGAACAAATAGCGGGGTGAAATTTATCTAGAGTTATGGTTACTATTACTCCTTTATCATCTTGACTCTCGACTATTCCATGCTCTAACTTAACCAATCCTTCAACCGTTGAAATACTTAATTCAAACAATTCGGTTAATATATGTTGACTACTTATCCAACCACCATCGTCTTTAAAATTAAATTTAAGTTCTATAATACGAACACCTGATGCTAAATAGAGGTGTTGTGAGGCAATTGTAAAACCGATCTGCGGATAAAACTGTCGAGTATCATCGTATATATTGGCATCACCAAAGGTGAGAATACCTGACGAATCAAACTCAAGCCCTTCTTCAAGCTGATAACCTTGAGTTAATAATAAGCGCTGATGTTCCGCATTATCCGAATTAACGACAGGCATTTTTGCAAGCGTTAATACTTTACTTACTTGGCTGTGGTTTAAGACCGTATTTTTTATATTTTCATATAATAGTACATTACCATCCGCATCTTCACCTCCAATGAACTGACTACCTTTTAATAACGTTTTGTAAGGCTGACTTTCTGCCAATTTAATCACTAAATGTGCCTTATCGGCTACTTGAGGAATTTCTTTAAAGCCCAAAATTTGTCGGTAATAATATTGTTTATGTTGTGAGGTGAAATTTTCAAACTGATTTTTTGAGGTCTTCAACATTTGAAAAAAAGCTAATAATAAAGCTATATCTGGCCGCTGTGCAAGCGCTAGAATGTCGTCATTTACTTGCTTTCCTTGCAACATATACTCTAATTCTTGTGCCTGTTCAATACTTGGTATAGCTGCTTGCCAGCTGCCATTGACAGTCAATAATTGTTGATCAATAAAGGCCAATTGTTGAGAAAACTTTGAGACATAATTTAACCAATCACTCAAGTTACGTTCTTCAATAGAGAAGAATTCATTGGCCAATTGCAATAGACTTCTGGATGCCTGTGTAGAACCTGAGGCCTCGAAAGTCAATGATTTTAGCGCTGGGATTGAATTTGTGATATCTACAAATGACATATAAAAACCAATAAAATGAGTATTGAGCACGACTACAGAACGTTATAGTCAGATATTTATGCATAACTTAAGAGTCATCATCTGATGAGTTACTGTCTATCCAAATAGTAAGGAAAAACCATATTCTCTAGGCTATTAGTTGATTTAATCAGATAAATTAGTTCTATTTTTATGATACCTTCATAAATTTCCTGACTATCAAAATTTATTTCTTTCAAAGAAATTCTAGATTCATTGAGCATAATTGAATTTGCTATCTCTTCTTTTACGTCAGCTAGAACAAAAGGGTCCGCTGAACTGAATAGAAAAGAGTCGAGACGGCTTCCATAACTTGGATGTAATGGTCGCTCTTCTAATAAAGTATTCAGTAATACATGAATGGCTTGTTCAATTAGCACCTCATCAGTTGCCATTGAGGGGCCAGATTCAACCGATTGGAAGTTGGGTGGAAAATACCAACCTATACCGGAAAATTCAGCAGTGCTCATAGATTTATCTCGTTAGATTTATCGAATTTTGAAGTCGTTAGGATATGCTGGAAATAAGAAATTCTATTTAACTTCTGTTACTTGTGCGGTAACGATCACTTTTCCTGAGGCCTTTATATTGATGTCTTTATCCGTTGTTAAAGTCATGACATCTTTACTGACGATGTCTACCTTATCTCCAATGGCGAGACTGGAGTCACCTTTGGCAAGTGATGCCCCCTTTTCATCGCTAAGTACGACCTTACATTCTTCGCCTACAGCCAACTCTAAGGATTTTTTTGCACCATCTATAATCAAGTTAAAAGGCAGGTCTTTAGATTTTGTATACAAACCTTTAACTTCATTTTTTTTAGTGAAAGGGATAGGAGGAGTATTTACAGGGTTATGGCATGACCCTAAGATTACAGGATAACGACAATCCCCCTCGATAAACCCTACAATCACTTCATCACCTTCATTCGGTGGAAAAAATAGACCTTCCCCTTTACTGGCATAAGGAGATAATAGACGAGCCCAAACTTCTTTATCACCGATCATGGGTAATTTAATAGGGATGCGTTCTAATTTTTCTTTTTCATCCAGTTTGTATCCCAGCACTTTACCTATTAAATTTGGTAAAGGCTGCGAATGTGCATAAGGAGAGTTGAGTGTTTTTGCTAAGGGTAACCCTAACTCTAGATCCATTAACCATTGATTATTAACCGTACGATGACGAATACTAGTCACCATATATTCTCCTGAGAATTCCTCCCCAGCTCCTTTAATTTTTAACTTATGCATTAATTCAATATAAGGTAACTTGCTATTCTCATGAATTACTAAGGTAATTTCTCCTTGGTAAAGATCTAATAATCTGTAGTTACTTTGTGCACTCACAATAGCTTTTAATTCATCTGGGCTTTTTGGAATATTAAATAACAATGCCATTTCAGGCGTATTCATTACTTTATCCGCATCTTTAAAGGTTTTATATTCCCCTACCTCTCCCTTGGCGCCTTTATCAATTTTTTGGTCTTTAATACTCCAGGAATTTGCTATAACCGTTTTAATTTGGGAGCGAGAATCCATATCGAATTTAAAACTACGTACTTCACTGTTATTTAACTTAATCGATGCATTCTTAGGTGTATATTTTTTAAGATCAATTATCGCTGACTTTTTAGGGTGTGGTACGAAAGAAAATCCATTTGCAAAAATCCTTTCCATCATCAATTTCCAGGGTGACTTTTGATAACAAAAAAATTGATTTTGCTTGATTGATTTTGGAGGGAACTTACTGACTTTGACCTTATTATCTTTGAGAATTTTCTTAACTATAGATACATCGTCACCCTTTCCAAATAACTGAGTCGATAAACCCTCTGTCATTTTAATCACATCACCATGAGCGATAATATCCAAATAATAGTCTTGCCCATACCCAACCGACAAACCTGTTATGATCCCTTTGAATAACGTAATTTTCTTATCACCGCTAGTTACAGAGATCTCTTTTCCTGGAACAAATATCTTTTTAGTGCTTAGTGTGAATTCATTTTTATTTGAATAACGTTCTAACAACCTCATCTTTAAACAAGGAATATCATTTACCGTATAAATTATATCAACATCGATTATCTCAATATTTATTTTTTCTGCAGCATCTGCTACCGTTATTGAAAAAGTATTCATAATTAGTACACTATTATAGTTATTCAGGAGTGAAATTATTCGTTAAAAATGCTTCCATTAACCCACTGAAGCCGACATAGTTGTTTTTAATTTTTCTGGAGGAAGGCTTTCTTTAAAGGTACATTCTACTTTTGCTTTAACCCGATTACCTTTAAGAGTGACTAATTCGTTTTTTATTGTCATGTTTAGTAATCGCCCTCTAAATCCTCCACCGGGGCTATCGATCAATGGCATTTCCTTAGGTTTTAGTGATATATAGTTAGGGCCTGCACTGGTATCTGATTCATTCGGTGTATGTAATAATTTAATTAGTTTTTTCACAATACTATCAACACTGTCTGGTATCATCGCGCTCGGTAAAGCAAAGGCTACTAAGTTAGAATAGGTACTATCATCCAGTACAAATGTAATGCTTAAATCATTGGATTTAGCGCCTTTAAAATCATTACTACCACTCTGTTCTCCCAATGTTTTATTGTCGCAAATATTATTACTAAAGGATGCGTTCATATTACTCGCATCATAGGGTAATACTAATGAATCTACTTTCTTTGTCATTTGCACATCACTAAATGCGGTGATTTTAATGCTAGGGAAATGTGATCGAGTTGGATCATTAAAATTGGACATAATTTAGTATTTCTTTTTTAGATCATTGCGGCGTATTTCGTGGAATATTTGATATTGTCTGTTATTACTATCTTGTATCAGAATCTCATCATATCTTTCAGTTATTTTATTAATTTGATCCTGTAAACGCTTCATATTTTCTCGTAAGTGTAATATATCGTTATTACTTGCTGGCGCCTCTTTTTCGAGTATATCTTCTGGATTTTTGTTCCCTGCCTTTTTTTCAGTCGTTCCTTTTTTTTCAGGTGACATTATTTGAGAGTTCACCTTTACTTCACTGCAACAAATATCCATATCACAACTCTCTAGTTAGGGGGTGTATATTCCAACTTGGTACTTTTAATTTGAATATATTTAATTTTTGAATACTTAAAAGTCATAGTTTCTACTAGCGTTTCATTACTCGAAGCATTTAAACCATCCCATTCCCATGCCTCTAGATAAGCATTAGTAACTAACCAAGAATTGACTGGGTGGCCTTTTTCATCTAATACATTAATCATAATGTCTTTGCGTAATAACTTAGTCGCCCAAAAAGTAGCCTCTATACTGTTTGCTTTCATTAACGGACTAAAAGATGTGAAAACACCTCTTTTTAGTGTCAGGGTTTGAGTAGGCAATTCATTATCAATGGTTGTCATACCCAGGTTACGACTAATACCACGGGTCATTTTTAATCCGCTGACTTCTTTAAATTGCATATCAACAGGATTAGGAACTCCAGCAGTAATAATTACTACTACAAATCGGTATCCCACTAACGGTAAGCCACTATCAATAAACATATTTTTAATCACTAAAAGGAAAATTATTGAAGCAACCCCATTCTGAAGACTATTGACAGAATGGGGTTATCAGATAGGACTCTATGTTTAATGGAATTCCATCGTCACATCATCCGCCATTAGTTCTAACGACTCTACGCTGGCTTCATTAGATGAACCATTGACACTGGGTGCCGTTAGTTTTTTAGGAAACGCATTCATCACTTTCCAAGTAACCAAAGGTTCGGTGCCTGTTTCATTGGTCAGGGAAACTGTAATATCTTTTTTATCGACTAGATTTAAACTCATAGATGAGATCCAATCGTAAAACTGACTTTTCTGGCGAACCAGGCCGCGTTTAAGTGTAATGTTAACATCCGTTTTTTGACCCGGCATATGAATTTTACCTAGGCCATCTTTGTAAGTAATGGTATCGACACCGATGTCTAAACCAGAGACTTCTGAAAATGGAATGCTTTCTTCACCAAAACTCACCACAAAACGGTAAACCGGAATGGGGTATTCATTGGCGATATCTTGTACAGTAGTAGCCATAATTATTTTGCTCCGAAAATATTAGCTGTTGTATTAATTGTTTAGCAACAATTAACCTTCGATAGATTTATGAGAGAATGTAAGGACGATGAATTCAGCTGGACGTACCGCGGCTAAACCAATTTCAATATTCATAATGCCATTATTGATATCGTCTTCTGTCATGGTCTGACCCAAACCTACATTGACAGAAAATGCTTGCTCAGGAGTATCACCAAACAAAGCACCTTGCTTCCATAAATTGGTGAGATAGCTTTCCATCATGGTTTTAAGTTTTAGCCAGGTGAATGACGTATTGGGTTCAAAAACGGCAAAGGCTGTTGCTTTTTGAATGGACTCTTCGACCATGTTAAAAAGTCGACGTACCGAGATATAACGCCATTCATTGTCATTACCTGCTAGCGTTCTAGCACCCCAAACCAAATTGCCTTTGCCTGTAAAACTACGAATGGCATTAATAGATTTTCCACTGGTCGTATCGACATTGAGGGAATCTTGATCACTGCTTTTGATCGTTTTACTGGGCATTTGCACCATGGATAAAGCGACATTTGCCGGTGCTTTCCATACACCACGGGTACCATCAACTTTGGCAATCATGCCGGCTACTGCTGGAGTCGGAGGTAGGGTAAGATAATTTTTCGATAATACTTTTTTTACTAAATTATATGTCGCAGTTCCTTTCTCTAGAGATCCTAGAGAAACATAGGCAGGTAATACTCCGGCAACCTCTTCTTTATAAACGTTTACCTTATCATCAGTGTAGTGTCTGGCATATGAAGTCAACAGGTTAGGGTAATAGGCCGCGCCGTATTTTAAATCACCTATAACCGCATTACGTAGCTTCATAGCATCATCAGAAATTTGACTCGATAACAAATCTTCCGTCGAATCTTCGATGGTATCAATTAAGGTAAATCTATCTTGAAGTTCACTACATTGCTGTAAGGCTTTATTTTGCAGATCATAATAAGCTGTTGCTTCTAATGCATGAGCATCAACTAAACAAAGTAATGTAATTTCATCCACTGCTGAAATAGCGCCTAATGCAGAATTGAAATCTGTCTTTAGCTTTGCCGTTGAAACTGTAGCCGCATAATTACCGGTACTAACTATGTAGCAAGCTCCACCCCCATTTGCAAAAAAGTGCTCAACCGATTGCGCCAGCATATATTTTGGCAGCTTTCTGCCTGCATCTTTTAATCTAAGGGCTTCGACTACTTCTTTTTTAGCAGCTGCCGTTTTGACCAGTTCAGGAGTCGCTCCAGCTGCGGCGGCTGCTTTAGCTGCGGCTACGGCATCTACTTCTGCTTCTGCTATTTTTTTTGCCATAACTGCAGCAATCACGACAGCATCTGCGTCTACCTCTACTGCTTTCGTTTCTTCTACTTTAGCAGTTGCCAGCTTAGCGGCAGCAACTGCTGCAGCTAGGGTATCTTCGTCTACAGGGTCTGCAGTCTCCGCAGTTTTAACCGCTTTAATAGCCTCTGCTTCTATTACTTTAGCCTTTGTAACAGCACTATCCGCAGCTGTTTTAGCAACTCCAGCTTTAGTGTCTGCAGCAACTGCTACAGCCATAACGCCTGCTGCTGCACGGGTGGCTACTTCATCGAAAGCGATCTCTACAGAAGAGATAATATAAGCTTCTTGGTTGAGAGGCATATAGACACTGAACGATTCTGCAGCCTTACCACCGAAAACCGCATGATAATCTGCCATGGTGGTGATTTTTACAGGTTTTTGAACAATTGATTCTTCTTTCGAATCTGTTGTCTTTTCTGTATAACCGACAAATACCGGTATTGCAGTTGCCACTTCTGCTACGGATGGAGGCAGAGTTGACCTTTCTCTAACATAGACGTCAGGAGTTTTATATTGAGCCATTTTAATTTCCTAATAAAAGTTAAGCGTAAGCTTCTAGACTTTTAATAAAAGCCTAGAAGCTTAAGTTTTAGCGGTCTCTTGGGTGAAAGTAATAAGAATAAATTCAGCAGGCCTTACGGTAGCTAAACCAATTTCTACATGAATAATGCCGTTATAAATATCTTGCTGGGTCATGGTTTCCCCTAAACCAATGTTTACATAAAAAGCTTGTTCACTGGTTTCGCCTAATAAGGCTCCTTGCTGCCAAATACTCTCTAAGTAATTTTCAGCGACTGTTTTTATTTTTAACCAGGTGAATGGTGTATTAGATTCAAATATTGAAAATTGTGTTATTTCTTTTAAGTGAGCTTCTACCTGATTAAATAATCGACGTACGCTAATATAACGCCACTCATCATGGTTCCCATTAAGTGTGCGTGCGCCCCATAACAGAGGTGGTTTGCCTATAAATTTTCTTATTGCATTGACAGATTTACCGGTTATTAAATCAACATTTAGCCACTCTTGCTCTCCGTTATCGATTGAAACACAAGGTTCAACAACCTCTTTTAAGGCAATATTTGCGGGGGCATGCCATACGCCAAATGAACGATCTGTTTGACAAATCATGCCTGCAATTAATGTGCTAGGAGGCAGCACTCGGTAATTTTTAGCTAATACAGCACTTACTTTTGAATGTATGTTTGGTGAAGCTAGCGACCATTTTGCATCTGCTAAATAACTTAATTTTGCATTCAGTGAAAGAGTTTGAATCGCTAAAGTTTTCTTTAAGTGACTAGCGGCATTGCTCGCGAAGTTATTAACAATAAATCCTTGGTAATCAAGGTAATGTAATCGGCTATCATCGGTGAATATGCCAAAAGGCAGTGTTCCAGGTATTCTTATCCCTTTTTTGTCTACTTCGAAACCCATTCTATCAACTAAGATATTCTCACCAACTCGAATATAGACAACATGCGGAATTAATTTTTCATCTTCGTGATCAACGCTGTTAAGATAACCGTATGGATTGACCGATTTATTATTAATGGTCACTAGCTGATCAGAGTACTGAGTATGTAAAACTTTTGCTGTTAGTTGGTATGCAACGGTAACGTCTGATTCATTATAAGTTCGAGCTTTTTTCGTTCGAACATAAGGGTAATAAGCTGCTCCGTAATTCAAAGACTGATTAACTTGATCTCGCATAGCTTGTATGTCTTTGTCTAAGCTTCCTTGTTCAACACCTAATTCTTGCTTAACATCTAATAGATAAAAACGATTCTGCATTTTTTCACAATGCTGTAATGCATATTGTTGCACCTGATAATGTTCAAAAGTGCTTAATAAAATCGTTTCAGGGATTGATAACAAGGTAATTTCTTCTACTTCTTCTAGTAAGTCTATAGCTTTAAAAAAGTTACTTACCTTTAAGTACTCCCTTGCATCTTCGTAATTTCCAATACTGAAGACATAACAAGCACCTCCCCCATTTTCGAAATAAAGCGCTATGGATTCATAGAAGAACATCGACACTGGCTCTTCTGTATTTGACAAAGGTTCATCTGCGAATTCATACAACTCTGTATCTTGGCTGTATGCGACATGAAAACTTTCACGCTGGGCTACGCCAAAAATAGACTCATATTCAGACAAACTGTGAATTTTATAAATTCTATTTGGTGTATCCTCACCTTTGATGACACCTACCTTTTGAGTCAATCCAATGAATGCAGGAATCGCAGTTTCACGGATATTACTTTCCTGAATCAAAGTTTCTTGTCTGTTAAAGTAAATGCCAGGGGTATTATAAGATGTCATTATATCTCCTTAAATTAAGATATATTTTAGTCAATACGAAGATTTAATTTGATAGATATATTACGAAGTTAACATCTAATTATTCTGGATTAATCGCACGATTAATTTCTTGTATTATTGGTAAGTGAGTCGGTTCATGAATAACGACTGGGACTGAAACGGATAGCATCAAGCAAGGCTTAGGAGTTGAGCCCATTGCTTGCCATATTTGACCACTTACTTTATCGCTATTCTCATTGCCGAATAAGCTAAATTGAATTCCATAAGGTCTACTATTAATTTCAAAGCGATCGAGAATATCCTCTGGTATAAAGTCAAACACCCCTAATCCACATAAAAGATATCCGAGTAACATTTTCTCTATTTCAGCACTGCCTTGTTTGTCTTTACACCAAACAGTTATCATAAAACTTAAATCTACAAATTTTGGTTCTCGATGTAACGTTTTCCTAGTTTTTTGTACATTCATTGTCGTTCGATGAGATTCACTTTTACGTCGAGCCTTATCTTCATTAATAGCGATTAGGTAACAATTAATAGACGGCACACTGCCTAAATCTGAAACATAGTCGCTATTAGGAGCCAGAAAGCTAATATCTATTTTCTTTGCTTTATCACTATCATCTAAAGCTAGTACTTTTTCCGATATCAGTGCTTTGAGGGTCTTTTGTAATTTTTGAATAATCAGTGGGTCCATGGTGAGCCTTTTAATTTCAAGATGATAACTGTGTTTATTGCTCTAACCAGTCAGCTAGCTTTTGTTCTGCCAAATAACTAGAACCCTCTTTTTCAAGTTCTCGACGAATTGCTTTGGCTAACAACACCTTAGTAATTTCTTCTTTATTATTAGTTAGCGCATATAAAATTGAACGTTCTGCTATATTATTTATTTGCGATGGACTGAATTCAAATATTTGGGCTAAAGTGGCTGTATCTAATTTTCGAGGGGGTCTAATATTTCCTTCCCATGCTTTATTCCATAAAATAATTCTGGCAGCGCTATCTGGTAAGGGGAATTCAATAACATTATTAAAGCGTCTTAAAAAAGCATCGTCTAAGTTGCCTTTAAGGTTTGTGCTTAACAGTAATAGCCCAGTATAAGTTTCCATTCGTTGTAATAAAAAGCTCACTCCCATATTGGCGTTTTTATCATGGCTAGATTCTATTTCACTGCGTTTAGAAAAAATTGCATCTGCTTCATCAAACAATAAAACAGCATTTTGTTTTTGAGCATTATCGAATATTTCTGATAGGTGTTTTTCAGACTCCCCTATCCATTTACTCGCAATATTGGCCAAATTAACTTTATACAGGGGTAATTTTAATTGTCCTGCTATCGCTTCCGCTGCCATGGATTTACCGGTACCTGGCTTCCCCCAAAAAAGAGCTTGCACTCCAGGTAAAAAATTAGAAATTTTGTTCTTTAATTCTTCTCCATACTTAACTCTATCAATCAATTCGTTTAACTGATCTTTTGTACTTTCAGATAGCACCATATCCTGCATTTTAAATCTTGGCGTACTTAAACTAGCCAACTGGCCCATACTTTTACTATTGGCGAGTAAACAAGCCTCTTGAAATGCATTAAATAAACTAATGTTATCAGCCATAAGGTCGATTTTAATCCTATATCCAATATCAGCCATTATTGATGGATTTAGTGGATACAAGCTCGCTAACACTTGGGCTTCATTAAGACTTATCGGTCTAACTGAGTTTGGATTATCTCGTGCTATAATGGCAGAAATAGCACTCCATGCTGATGATTTCTGCTGATTACTTGGAGAGCTAAGCAATACATTTCCCCATTCAAGCCTTTTAGGAGTGTATTGCTGGAATATTTCTTCAGCCAAAGGTCTTATAGACTCTGATTCTTGAATATCATCAAAGAATAGATATATATTTGGTATTGATAGCAGCTGAATCAGTATCTGACCATAATGATTATTATTGAAATATTTCATTAAGTCAGGCCAGTATAAATAACAGTCTTTACCGTTTTCGTTGAGAAGCAAGGACCTAAATGAGGATATCAATTGCTGCTTAACAATCAATTCATTGGGCTCACTTATGACCTGATAATAACTGACTGAATTTTTAAACGATAATTCATGAATAAAGGCTATTCTTTCTTCATAAGTAAGCCCACTTATTCTATTAATTTTTTTAACGTCGCCATTTAATAAAGGCGCATAACAGTGTGCGATTACGGGGCTATGACTAACACCTGCTTTCATCAAAGCAGAATCATCATAAGGCACATCACACCCTCCTGATAATAAATAGCCATAGATATCTTGCGCTATATTAAACGCTTGAATAAGTGAAAATTGATAATCACGTGTTTCAAGTATATTCCAGCGAAACACGTTCGCTGTTGACAACAATTTGTTTAAATTACTATTTTTTAACGCCCCCCCTTGTTGTGTTAACAGAAGTAAGCGATCAAGTGTTAATGTAGGCCCTTGTTCAAACCAACTTAATTGTAAATAAGGCGCAACAGTCTCAGGTTCTAGTAAATTTATATATGTAATGGCTAGTATCTTGAGATCTAAATCATCTAATTTAAACAATAGCTGTAATGATCTAAATCGTTCGGTCGATAACAATTGAGTAATTGCTACTTGTAACCTTTCAAAGTTTTCTAATATTACTTCAGGTTCATTATCCCCCTGTATCGCACGCCCCAGATCGAGTAAAGTAATTGTTAATTCAGATTGATATTTTAAATACTGGCTGGACAGCTGTACATTTTTATCTTGCTGCATATTGTTATCGACTATGTATATTTTTCTTACAAACTATCAATATAAATACATCAAGCGTCAGTTTCGTACCCTTGATGTATTTTCTACATAATAGTTACCCAACAACCATAATGTTTGCCAACTCACTAGCACGCTTACCTACCTGCTTCGCCCAAATAGAATCCAACATTTCATCTGCGGCTTTTTGATAATCTTTATCTTCTAAAGCCGCAAAGAAATTTTTAAATTTCAACAGCCGATTAATACCTAAATTGAACGTCATATTCATCAATACAACTTTTCTATTTTCACTTAACGTTGGAAGAATACTAACCCGAGCCTCCAGTTCTTCCCCTACCCGTTTAATGTCATTACCCAATAGATACATGGCCTCATCGTCTGTAATACCAACATCATCTAAATTACGACCCACTCCGATTGTTTGCTTACCCGCCGTACAGAGATAAAGATCGTATTTCACCCCTTCATGTCGTTTTAACTGCTGCATCAATACTTCATTTGATTCATTATTAAGTAATGGCATATTTCTTCCCTTTTATAATTTAACTATATTTTCAATTGCTACGTTCACTAGTAAGCATTGATTAAAATTATTAACCTCAATCGCAACCTTATTAGAACCATTATTCTCAACGAGTGTTCCTTCATAGTCTTTCATAGGCCCTTTGCTTATCCGTACTTTATCACCTCGCATAAGCTTCATTGATCCAGAGCTAACATTTCTATCACTGCCGACAATATTTTTAATCATTTCAATTTGATTTTCTGGGATGACTGCTGGGTATTGACTAAAACGAACATACTCACAAAATCCTGGCATTTTTTTCAACTTATCAAAGCCATTATCATCATGTTTTACAAAAACATAATTATGAAATAGAGGAACACTCTTTAGCTTCTTCCTATCACTCCACTGAGTCTCTTCTATAGTCAATGGCAGATAAGTTTCACCATGAAAATTCATATCCTGTATTAGTGCCAAAACACTTTCGCAGAATTTCTTTTCATAATGCCTTTTTGTATAAATGGCATACCAGTTTTCATTCATTTTCAATCTCCAGATAAGCTCCGCCATACTTGTCACATCAGCGACCAGTATATTTTTGTTTCCCTACAACATTCCAACTAAATAAATATTAACACTTAATTATTTTATTTCTTTTTATTGCGTAATTTTATTAACTTATAGTAATTATATTATTTGAATTATAATCTTCATCATTCATGCTCCTAGAACATCTCAATGAGATTTCTTTAATGTCTAAGTAAAGATTCCTTTGCTCTCTTGGTGACAAGCCATAATATTTTTTATAGGTAGTAGAGAAATTTGCACTATTCTCATACCCAACATCAAAAGCAATTTGTTGAATGGGCGAGTCAGCCGTTACCAGCAAAAACTTTGCTTTCTCCATTCGTATCTTCCTAAGAAATTCAAAAACACTTATGCCTAAAGTACTTTTGAATGAGGCTGCCAACTTACTTCTATTAGTCCCCATTTTTTTTGAAATATTATCCAGCATGTGCTTATGGCTCATATTTCGTTGTAAATAGCGGCAAGTTTTTTTTACTAGAATCATTTCTGAGCTATCTTCAAGTACTGATAAATATAAATCCACAGTCATAAGTCATCCTTTTTACTTCACGTATGCCGTACTAGAAACGCGTAAACCTCAAGAATCTTCACTTCTAGTCCAGTCAATCTATTATAAATTTGATAATTAACCCTATAGCAAAAGATTATCATTCAATTATTTATAAATACGTTAATACATAGGTAGAACATTACCTTTGCATCCGTAATAAAATACTTTGATTACGTAAATTGTTAGCTGTATTCAAGAGGGAGGTCATAAGAAGGGCTGCGCACGATCAAGTTTTACATTATTTTACAAGGCTACTTACCTGCACTCTATGCAATGAAATTTTTCTACTGGTGTTAATTCTCATCACTGTATAGAGAGGTTTTGAAACACCATTGTCAAAATGGTATTACTGACAAGGCACCTTTGTGAGTAAATTTAGAATGATCTTAATGATGAAATATTACCTAACATGCCACTTTAAACTTGATTGACCGCTATTATGCTTTTCCCTACAGATACCATTTCCCCATAACCTAAGCCAACAGCCATGGATAAGAATTAAGTACGTAGTGCCCATTTAGCCGTCACATAGATAAATTGCCAGACGCATATATCCATTAATAGAATATAAATAACGATATAAAGAAAAGGATATCTAGGGGGATGATATTAGAAACGAAGCATAATGAGTAACCATAAACATGGAGACCATGCGTACCTGCTATTTTAATGAAATGTTACTCCCGAGGTATTTCAACTCGCTCTTAGCAGGCATTATTTGTAATAATGATTGTGCCTATATAAGTAATTAGAATATTAAATATGTTTCATATTTGTCATAAATTTAGGTGATATATAAAACCTAAGCCTAAAATATATTTATAGCCTCCTCATTTAGGTGCCTTAACTATGTTTATAAGTACTCTAGATCTATTCAAACTAGGGATTGGCCCTTCCAGCTCTCATACTGTTGGACCGATGATTGCGGCCAATGAATTCCTTCAGCGCGTGCAAGATCTCAACATTAGCGATACCGAAAGTCATCGCATCCTGTGTACGCTGAAAGGCTCGCTAGCATTAACCGGCGAAGGGCACTCCACCGACAATGCTGTCTTGCTAGGCCTACATGGTCATCATCCAGAACAAATTGCACAGATAGACATCCATGAAGAGGTTGAACGATTATGGGCAACGTCGGTATTAGACCTGAGTCCTAATAGTCAGATAGCTTTCAACCCTAGCACTGACATCATCTTCGACAAAAATGAAACGTTAGCAGAGCATCCCAATGGCTTAATATTTCAGCTATTCGGGCAAGAGAGCCTCATTTTGGAGGAGACCTATTTTTCGATTGGTGGTGGCTTCGTTCATACCCAAGCAGAGATGACGAACCTGGTTGCCCCGCTAAAAATGATTGACGCCTCGCCCTACCGCTTTCCTTTTGATGATGCGGCGTCCATGTTGGAAATGGCCACCAGCAGCCAACAAACCATTGCCCAAATGAAACGTCAGAATGAACATCGCCATTTATCCGATCAAGCTCTGAATCAGGGCCTCGATGCCATTTGGCACGCAATGAAAATCTGCACCGAAAATGGTTTAGCAAACAGCGGTATTTTACCCGGAGGGCTCAACGTACAGCGCAGGGCAAAGAACCTCCACCAGCAACTGATCGACAACCCCAATGATGCTCACCTACATGAATGGCTTTGCGCCTATGCCATGGCGGTGAATGAAGAAAATGCCGCCGGACATGCGGTAGTCACCGCCCCGACTAATGGCGCAGCAGGGGTTATCCCCGCCATTCTCTATTATTGCTTTCAGCACTCAAGCATTAACATTGAACAAGTGCGAGATTTTTTATTAACCGCCGCCGCGATAGGCGGAATAATCAAACACAAAAGCTCAATTTCTGGGGCCGAAGTCGGCTGCCAAGGTGAAGTCGGATCTGCCTCTGCAATGGCCGCTGCTGGTTTATGCGCGATTCAGGGTGGCAGTGTTGAGCAAATTGAAAATGCGGCTGAGATAGCACTAGAACACCACCTAGGTATGACGTGCGATCCTGTTAAAGGACTCGTTCAAATCCCCTGCATAGAACGCAATGGTTTTGGTGCGTTAAAAGCTTATACCGCCGCGTCGTTAGCTTTACGCGGCAGCGGACAGCACATCATGTCGTTAGATAATTGTATTAATGCGATGAAACAGACAGGGCTAGAGATGTCGGTTAAATTCAAAGAAACGTCGTTGGGAGGATTAGCTGTCAATTATACTGAATGCTAATCTTCCCCGCTTGGCAATATTATTACTGTTCTCATTCCTCCAGTACAATCATTACTACACTCTATCGTTCCTTTTAGTGTCTGCGTTACTAAATTATAAACAATATACATCCCTAGGCCGCTACTCCCCTGCCCTCTTTTAGTAGTATAAAAGGGATCAAAAATCTTATTTATATCATCATCGGCCATTCCACGGCCACTATCCTTAATATCGATATAAGTGTCTTGGTTTTTCCTAAAAATATTAACCTGTACTTCTCCGTAGGAAAAGCTTTCAAGCCCATGAACAATCGAGTTATCTAAAACATTATTAATGACTTTAAATATCGCATCTGGATAGGTGATAATATCAATATCCTCATCTCCATTTACGGTAACATCAATTTGCTGCTCCTTTAACCTTACAAGATAATTGGTTGCTATTCCGTTGATATAATCGACCAACTTGACACTGCACTTCTCTTCATTTTTATACTTACTATCAATCAGTTTAAAATTCTCAATCAAAAGAGCTGCGCGCTGTAAGTTTGATGAAATCAGTTCTGATGCTTCTTGATAATATTCAAGGTAGTTTTCAAAATCTTTTCTAGAAATCTCACCTAGTTTATACATCTTTGAAAACAATTCTGTTTTCTCTGAAAGAAACGTTTCTGCGGTAATACAAATGCCAACGGGGGTATTAATTTCATGAGCAATTCCCGATACCAGTCCACCTAGCGCGGCCATTTTCTCAGCTTTAACCAACAGTTCCTGCGCTTCTTTCAATTGTTTATACGAAAGCTCTAGTTCATAATTTTTTTTATCTTTTAAGCCTATTTCTTCATTTACTTTTTCTAATATCCGGTTATAACTGTTCGCAATTTGTCCGACTTCGGTATTAGGTTCGGCAAATACTTTCTGGCTAAAATCACGATTCAACTTTTGCTTCTCCATCGCATACAGTAGGTCTAGAACTTCAGTATTTGCATTATGTTCAGAGACATTTAATCCCTCTACTTCACTCTCATAAGATACCCGTAAAGGAATGATCTTATTCAATAGAAATAATAGAATAAAAGCACTGCCAAAACCCCAGAGAAAGCATATCAAAATACCGACAATTTGAATTTCTAGCTGATCGACAAAGTTGAGCCCCGTTGCGAGTATTTTAGGATCCGCAAAGAATGCCACACACAAAGTGCCCCAAACGCCACACATAGCATGAACAGGAACAACACCAATAGCATCGTCTAATTTAAGTCTTTCCATACATCTAAATGACAAGAAATAAATACAGGCACCCAGTAAACCTATTAATGAGGCTTCATAGGGCACTACCGCATGGCAGCAAGCAGTGATGCTCACCAATCCAGCAAGAACGCCATTAAGGATATGGCCAACATTAGGTTTTTTATGCAATGCCCAAGAAATAAGCAAAGTCATAATCCCAGCAGAAGCAGCAGCGATATTGGTATTAAGAATTATTTTAGCGATTGAAACATCAACATTAATTAAGCTTCCACCATTGAAGCCCATCCAGCCAAACCATAAAATAATAACGCCTACGGTTGCCATAGGAATATTATGGCCTTGAATCGGCGGCAAGCCTTTTTTGAAGCGCCCTATTCTTGGTCCTATAATGATAATCGCCGCTAGAGCGATCCAGCCACCGGTAGAATGAACAACACTAGAACCCGAGAAATCAATAAATCCTCGGCTATTTAACCAGCCTGTCGCTTCGCCCTCAAAAAGTCCATTCCAAGCTAAGCGACCAAATACAGGGTGAATAATTAAAGCTGTAATCGCCGCAATCAATAGGTAGCCGATAAAGGTGGCTCGCTCAGCGATTCCGCCCGATAAAATCGTCGCAGCAGTGCCACAGAAGACCGCCTGAAAGATAAAAAATGAAATTAACTGAGGAGAATCCATCTGTGAGAAGAACAGATAGTCCATATTGATCAATGAGCCGTTATTGCTAAACATTACCGCAAAACCAACAACCCAATACAGTACGCTAGAGATACAAAAATCAGAGATATTCTTTACTGCAACATTAATGCTATTTTTTGATCTGACCATTCCCGCTTCTAAAAAACAAAAGCCCGCTTGCATAAGCAAAACTAAGCCAGAGCATAATAGCAGCCAAGTGACATTCTGTAATTCTACGAGTTGTGCAACGGTTTCAGTCAAATCACTTAATCCTATAAAAGACTTTATTTATATTCCTAGATTGTCTATAGAAGTTACAAGTAAATAAATACTTCAACTTAAACGACCGAAATACGATTGTGACAGCCCTTAAAGTATAGGAAGAAATAGCTGGAATTAAAGTCAACCATAGAACATAACTGACGGTTAGCTCCATCCAACCTGAATGGAGCTTTCAATAAAGTTTTTTTATTTAAGGCTTCAGTCTTTTCCAGCCTAAGTAACAGCCACTAAAGCCAAATAAAGTGAGCAGGACCAAAACGGGAATCAACATAACATCCCATATTGGACGCTGACGAGAAAGTTGCGAGAAATCCCAGCGATGCAGAGCATTAAACAACCAACGATATAAGCGTCTATTTTTATCCACTGACTTAATCATCTCCCCCGTTAGCGGCGACAAATAAAATAATACTTCTTCACCTTGCTCATGATTGGCACTAATTTTCCAGACCGGCAGCTCAATCGCGTTTTTATGAGAGAAGTAATAAAGGTCTTCTTGAGCCAGAACCCCCTGTTCAACCTGCCTTCCTCCCAAAGCAATACCAACTTGCTCCAGCTCTTTTTGAGTTATTGCTTGCTGCTCAAAGTATTGATTATAACGAGTACGGACCCCAGCACGATCCGTTGCAATCCAATAAACATCATTATCCCAGCTCACCATTTTTATCTGAACAGGATTAATCGCTAATTTTTTAGTGGAGAAAGACTCTAAGCTCGATAGAATTTGATCAGTCTTAACTTCCTTACCTAAGGCCTTCTTCATGGAATAACTTCGACTTTCTAAAATCCCCCAAGGGTTCATTGATAGCAGGCCACTCAACAAAAAAGTAAATAAGAAAAATGAAATAATAACTCCGCCCCAGTGGTGTAATAAACGCATACCTTGGTACGGTGATATGGGCTTATTTTTTCGTTTTTTAAGCTGTTTAATACCCAGCCAAATACCACTTATTAATGCAAGTAACGACAAAATAGAAAGCCCAACAACCAGCCAATACCATATCTTCGTATGTTTTCTTAATGCCGTAGGGTAAAGCCAATGAGTAACTGCACCAATCCAGCTCCAGTTGCGCTGAAATGAAGTAGTTTGCTGAACAATCTCACCATTTTCTGATGAAATATAAACTTCCGTATTATCTTCATCATTGAGCATTATTTTAAATAATGGTCGATGAATATTATACTTTGAATAGACAGTCCATTGATCTCGCTCAATTTCTTCCAAACCAATTATTTCTTTGCCATAGCTCTTCTTTGCAATCTCTAATACCGTATTTTCATTAAGGCCTCTCAACCAGCTATTATTCGACAACTGAAAAACTCCCCGCTTATTCTCCACAGTTCTTATCTTAGCAACAATATTTCCATTTAAGTTCTCTAGAGAAAATTCCGCTAATAACAAGGGAGTAAAAGCTGCCATTGCTCTCTGATCACAGCAATCAAACTCTCCAATTGCGGGTAGCAAAGCGATACGTTCAGATTCGTGCAATTTAGGATAACTGACATACATCATGACAATCGCGGAAAAAGACCATAGAAAAATAAAAGGGGCTAAAAACATCCCAAGATAACGATGCATTAAAAATATATACTTCTTCCATTTTTTCATTTCACAACCAATATAAAAGTAAAGTTAAGACTCCATGTAATTGACTTAGTACATATGAGCGCATAGACTGCTGAAAAATTTCTGTAGGAAGAAGTTTTTAAATTGTTTCAGGTTTTTCATTTTTTACAAGTGAAAATTAAAAGGGAACAAGGTGAGATAGATTCATAGTCTTCAATTCCTTGGCTGCCCCCGCAACGGTAATTAAAGTAGAAAATTCATTATGCCACTGTGCTTTGCATGGGAAGGCGAATTTTCAAACATCCTTTAAAAGCCCGGAGACCTGCCCGATTCAATACGACGATTACGTCGACCAAAGTGTTGCGGAGGGCCCCACTTTTGAGAGAATCACAACATTATTTCGTTGTGATTACCTTGATATACCTGCCCATTTCGCAAAATTTATCCATTTACATTGTTGGAGAAATTTTATGCGTACCTTTATAAAATTTAATTTATTACTTTTAGTATTCAGTCCACTTGTTTGGTCTGAAGAAATAAATCTCGAAAAAATTACAGTCAATGCGCAATCCTTAGATGAGTCAATACCACAAAAAATTGGCGATTATGGCAGTAAGTTAGAAATAATTTCTGCATCCGATATCAAATCCAGTGGGGCTATTGACGCAACGAAAGCATTGCAAATGCTCGCTCCAGGTCTTTACTTAAGCCCTAAAAACGGTGCATTCGATTATACAACAGCTTCTCTACAAGGTGCTCGCAGCCAAGACATACTCTGGCTTGTTGATGGTATCCGAATTAATAATCGTCTATATGCTTCCACCAGTCCCTTAGACACTATTCCCGCAAGCATCATAGAGCGAATCGAGATTTTAAAAGGCGGCCAGGGCATTTTTTACGGTACCCAAGCGATAAGTGGTGTCGTCAACATTGTCACCCATTCTTTATCATCGGGGGACTCTGGGCATATTGCGATGGGAATAAATTCCAACAATGGTCGAAGTTTAAAGGCTAAAAAGTCCGGTGGAAGTGATACCCATCAATACTTAATCTTTGCCGATAGCAGCCAAGCTGAAGGCTTTCAACCCTATAAAAATGAATATCTCGAAGACAGTAGCAGTGATAAAAAGCGGGGTTACGATATCTTCACGGGTGGCGGTAAATACAGCTATTCTTTTTCGGATAATCATAAAATTTCAATCTTTTATCAAAGAAATGAAGCTAACTTAGATTACGCCCAACCAACAGATAATTTCAAAACCCAAAATGAACGTATAGAGGACCTTGCCTACATTAAAATCGATAGTCAGATTACACCGTCGATTAAATTGCTAGCAAAAACCTATTATCACAATTGGGATACTCGCTACACTAAGCTTCAAAACCAGGCAGACGATAAAAATACGTTAAGTATTAAAAGCAATAATGACTATTGGGGCTATGAAGACTACGGTTTGAATTTAGCTACAGAATTTCAAGGTATTAATTTCTTAGACTACACACTCGGTTACGACATCCAAAATTTTAGTGGCAAAGATGATGTACTCTTAATTGGTAAAAGAACAGAGTCTGTGCATTCAATATTTGCACAAGTTGCTACTAAAGCCTCTTGGTTACAAAATACTGCCATTTCTTTAGGTACTCGCTATAACAAACCATCGGGTAATGGTGACAAATTGGTAAGCCAATTAAGTGCTATTCATCATCTAAGTATGAATCAATACATGCGAACTAATACGGGCACTAGCTTTAGGTTGCCCTCAGCGTATGAACTATATGCTGTTGACTCTTGCTGCAGTCAGGGGAATGCAGACCTTGAACCCGAAACAGGTATGAATTTTAATCTAGCCTGGGGTTTAACTCTTGATCAGTACAGTATCGAAATTGCAGCTTTCAAACGTAAAATTGATAATTTAATTCAGAGCGCTATTCCAACAGGATCAACAAATACAGTAAAAGTATTTGAGAATAGTAACAATGAAGTGAATTTTGAAGGATTAGAACTTAACGTTGCTGCCCACCTGAATGAGCAATTGAAAATAAAGCTCAATCATGTTTATTCGTCAGCGAAAGAAAAAGGAAGCGAGAAACAAATTAATAATATCCCAAGAAATCACAGCAAGTTAAACATTGCCTTCATTCCATCAAATACAGATCTAAAATTGTCTCTTGCTGCCAACCATGTCGGTGACACCTGGGATGAAGAATTAAATCAACGTATCAACTATGGTAATTATACCTTTGTAGACCTAACGGCTGAATTAAGCCTTGATCAAAACAATCAACATAAAATTGCTCTGACGTTAGAAAACGTGACCAATACTGATTATGCCACGTCAATTCAGAATGCTAAACGTGATCTGAATAACACCCCCTATGTTTATGAAAACAGAGGCACGCCTTTTACCGCTCATCTAACATATAACTACGATTTTTAATCATAGAAAACAACAACAATAACAATAACAATAACAATCTATAATAATTTAGCACTGTCGGATACTAATCTTTTAATCCGGCAGATCTATCTTACCTTTAACAATTAATTTGTTATAAGAGTTTTTTAATCGATCAACGACACTAGTAGGAGTACCCAGTCCTGTTGCTAAATATTCAGTCACGACAAAAGCCAACAATGTAGGTTTAAAAATTTCCGGATTAAATCCATTTCTAATTGCTTCAGGACGGAACGCTTTACTATCCATCAATAATAGCTCTGCTCGATATCCCCGAACCATTCGATATAATTGTTCATAACGTGAAACAATAATTATTTTTTCCTTGTCGTGGCCCCGCTCGACTAAAAAATCATAAGTATATGAACCACGTTCAACCGCAATGGTATAGTTACTAAGATCATCATTATTGGTCAAAGAGATATTATTATCGACATGCTGATAAGCATAAATTTCGGAAGGATTTTTTAGCGGTGCAATCCACTTAAATAATTTTTCTCGTTTTGCAGTACGACCCAATCCTAATATAAGAAAATTTGATTGTACCAATCCCTGCTGGTAAACACGTTTCCACGGAAAAATATCAACTGTATATTTGAAGTCTGCATCATCCATTATTTTTTCGGATACATCAATCAACTGGCCTTTAATAATAGAGCCTTCTTTATAGCAATAAGGCTTCCAATCACTACAACCAAGTTGTAAAAACTTCCCCGATTTTTCTAATGGGATATCTTCTGCCGAAACACTGACTGCTAGAAAGCATAGCTGGAGCGTAAAAAAACTTTTTAACAGCCAGCTATTCAGCATTAATCTGCCTTATGTTCACGCGCTAGATATTCATGGCTCTGCATTTCTAACATACGAGACGTCGTACGCTGGAAAGCAAATTCTAAACTGCCACCGGTATAAATTTCATGAATCGGTGCATTGGCTGACATGATCACCTTCACACTACGATCATAAAACTCATCAATTAAGTTAATAAATCGACGCGCCAAATCATCATTTTTGGTGCCCATAACAGGGACATTAGAAATTAAGATTGCGTGATACAGCTTGCCCATTTCGATGTAATCATTTTGCGAACGTGGGCCATCGCACAAACCTTCAAATTCAAACCAAGCGACGTCATCACAAATCGCTTTAGCCGGAATATTACGCCCTAGGATTTCAATATCGACGTTTAATTCAACATGTTTAGCATCAGGAATTAAGCTATCGAAACTTTTCTGCAAACTCGATTCAGCGCTTGCGTCTAACGGGCAATGATAAAGCTCAGCCTGCTCTAAGGTACGCAGACGATAATCAACACCGCTATCGACATTCACAACATCGGTATACTTGTTCAGTAACTTGATCGCTGGTAGAAAACGATCCCGCTGTAAGCCGTCTTTATATAGGCCATCGGGAATGATGTTTGAAGTCGAGACCAACGTTACGCCACGGGCAAACAGCTCTTCCATCAAACCACCCAGAATCATTGCATCACCGATATCGGATACGAAAAATTCATCAAAGCAGATAACCACCGCTTCTTTAGAGATTTGCTCAGCAATCGCTGTGAGTGGATTTTTAATACCTTCTAATGCAGTTAAGTCTTTATGAACACGCTGCATGAAGCGGTGAAAGTGCGTACGCATTTTACGTTCAAACGGCAGCGCATCATAAAAAGTATCGACAAGGTAGGTTTTGCCACGACCAACGCCACCCCAGAAATACAAACCTTGAATTGGGGCTTTCTGCTTTTTAGCAAACATCTTGCTAAAAGAGCCTTTCTTCTTCGACTTTTCATAGTCGGCGACGAGTTCGTCATATAAGCGCTGCAGGTGCTTAACTGCTTTTTCTTGGTCAGCATCATACGAAAAATCGTCACGTTTTAAATCTTCTTGATAGAGTTCTAAGGGCGTAGACAATGGAATTTCCTCGTAATGACCTAAAATACCAGCATTCTATGGTTACAAATCTAAGTATATTCATAGAAGCATAGCTAAATAATTGGGCCGCAATTTAACTTAAAACGAGGGGATTTGACAGTATTCTTAATATTCATCCGATGAATAATGAGCTTAAAAGGTGAATAAAACCTTAACAGCCCTGGCATTGATTACCGACAGGATCATAATCCATTAGATTCCCTTGCGCATCCAAGGTCAGTCGACAGCAGCCCTCAAATAACACGCGCAGCTCTTTACGCGCTTTTTGTACTCGCGATTTTATGGTTGAGTAGCTAATACCCCGTACTTCAGCATAGGTTTTTTGCGATTCATTATTGATATCGATCGCCGTTAATAGCTCGGTATTATCTTGAGATAAGGCTTGTATAAAAGGCGTAATACAGTGAGATAGCTGACGAGTGATATCGACATCATGCTCGTCATGGCCCAGTTCGTCTTCACTTAATACTTTTTGCTTTAGCTCATTCAAGCGTCCATTGCGACGGTAGAAATCAATGATGGTATGGTTGGCTATTTGGAATAACCAAGACTTAATGCTTTCTTCTGCGCGGATATTGCCTAAATTTTGGTGTGTTTTTAGTAAAATATCCTGCAGCAGATCATCCACATCCGCGGCATTGGATACCTTAGAATACAAAAAAGCTCTCACACTGGATCGATATTCTTGCCATATTTTCTCTAACATCATAACCCCAAGCCAGATTTTAATGGCAGCCAGAAGGCTGCCGCCCTTAATTAACAGCACTCACTCGAGCAAGAACAGCTACATGAACAATCACACGAGCATGAGCAGTCACACGAACAGGATCCCTTCACTTCTCCAGCATCATCATTATTAGTCACAGAATTTTGATTAGTCATAACTTTTACCCTACTTCCGATTAATTGTACTGATAAGACGTAGCAGGTTAAGAAAAGACGAACTTTAAATCATATATTGTTCATTCGAACCAAAATACCTTATAACCCCGCCATAGCGAATAGTGTACTTAACAGAGCAACCCTCATTATATTCACGTTGAGTTGAAAAATGGTCAAGACCTTAAGTAAGACAAGCTTTCCCGTAAATGGCAAAATGCTCGCATAATTTAAACGATTGAATAAAGCACTATGAGCTCAATACTTAGTAACAAATTTTCTGACCTGCAACGTGGCGTCTATTTTATTGGCACGACTCCCCCGAAAGAAGGCACCGAACTCGATAAGGTGGCAGGTATTGCCGACAAACTGCTGCACCGCCTAGATGAAATTGAGTACGACGGGCTTATTGTTTATGACATTCAAGACGAAACGTCTCGCATTGACAAGCCGCGCCCGTTTCCATTCAAATCAACACTTGATCCGCGCTCATATTCCAAAATATTGACCGCGCAATCTCAGCATCCCGTCATCACCTACAAAAGTGTTTCTCAGCGCGATAGAAGCGACTTTGATCAATGGTTAACAGAAGCGTGGAATGACTACGGCATAAAAGATCTCGTCCTGGTCGGCAGTCCATCAGCCGACGGCGATATTAAACTGCCCTTAGTGGAAGCTTACCAAGCCTTGCAAGAACACGAATGTGACTTCCAACTAGGCGGCGTTACGATTGCCGAACGCCATATTAAAAAAGGCGATGAGCATTTACGCCTCATCAACAAATCGAATAATGGCTGTCAGTTCTTTATTTCTCAGGCGGTCTATAACGCGCAAGCGACCATCGACATGCTTACGCGCTATGCCTACGAATGCCAAAACAACGGCACAAAACCGCAGCGTATTATTCTGACCTTCTCTCCTTGCGGCAGTGCTAAGACCTTAGAATTCATTGAATGGTTAGGAATTTCTGTACCTGACGCAACGTCATTACGCATTCTGCAAGCCGAAAATCCGCTGGCGGAATCGATTCGTATTTGTCGTAATAATTTAGAGCAAATCTTAGAGGCATGCTTATCATTGAACATACCACTCGGTTTGAATATTGAAAGCTTGACCAATCGCAAAGAAGAAATTGATGCCGCGATTGTGTTATTTCGCTTATTAAAAGCAACCATGGACCTACGCTTAGCCGAGCAACAGATCCAAGGTTAAGCGTGAAAGATGGAATGCTTCCTGCTGCTAGCGACATCCTCTGCTAGCAGCCGTTTTAACAGACACTTTAGATCCCCGCCTCAAAACCAGTACTTAATCATTACGTAAGCACCTACAATACTGGTCATTTAACGCCACTTATTAGCTATTTTTCAACTATTGCTTACTCTGTCATTGCTGACGTTTTATCAAGCAGATACCCTTAGTACTTACGCATTAGGAATTAAATAATATGCAGTGGCTCATCCTCATCAGCCTATGTTTTGCAACATTCAGCGCCAATAGCAAAGTTCAAGAACACCCTCAAGAACAACTGCTTAATATAGAAATCGCGGCCTATCAATTATCCAGTGCTTTTTCTGCGTATGTTTTATTTTCTGGCTCCCCCAAGTTTAGCCAAAAGCTTGAAAGCATCATTGAAACGAATAGCCCTATTTTGACGAATGCAAATACGACCTACCCTGAGATTACAGAGAAATGGCAAGAGTCATTAAACTTCATCGACAGAAATAAAGAATTAGTATTCAACGATGATGACAACCGCCTTATTATCGGTTTATTCACCACCCAGAATCAGTTATACCAACTAATTTATCGCCACAAACAAGCGATCGCGCAAAACAGCCCAGAAGCTGAACTTTCACCAGTACTCGATGAATACTTAAATACCCGAGTAAGCTTTGAAAGAGTAATGGCGCAGTACATTGCTAATTCAGCCAGCTCTGCGGGTTTCGTACATAATGATACGAGTATTGAAGATAACGTTGCTGATTTTTCATCGCGTATCGGAAATCTCACGAATAAAAACATCAATTCTCAGCGCTTGAACCTAAAGTGGAAATTTGTCAAAAACAATATGATGAAAGAACCTGGCCAAACCTCTCCTTTTATAACCCTGCATACCGCCACAGTCATTCGTAAGATATTGCAACACTCTTTATAAGAGCGAACTTGTACTGAGGCTCATACTCCATCAAGTTACTTTGCGCATCCAACTCATTCTGACCTTCTCGCCTTGCACAGTGCCAAAATGGTAGAGTTCATTGGCTGGATCTGCGCTTAGCCGAGTAACAAATCCAAGGTCAAGAGTGAAAGATTAAATGCTTCCTGCCAATACTCCTATGTTTAGTAAGATATCTAAGTAGTAGAACGTAATGTGACTAAAATCACTTATCTCCTTACCAATAATTACTGATACAAACTGCATTCTCATCTATGATCACCCCTTCCCAAAATAGCTGACCTAAGAGTCAACTAAAGCAACAATTTTTTCAGAAGTAGATGAACCGTATGACCATCAAAGCACGCCTACTGGCAATCCTAACTAGCATTATTTTTTTAATGATCTTCTCGATTATTTCCGAAACTATCGTTAGTAATAAGAATGATCAGCAAGCCGAATATAGCAAAGTTCGCTACCTCTCCTACTTAATTGCCGATGAGTTTCGACAAACATCGATGGACCTAACTCGACTTTCTCGTTCTTACATTGTAACAGGCAAGCAAGAATACCTAGATGCTTACTGGCATGTTGTTAAATGGCGTAACGGTGACGCTGCTCGCCCTACCGGTGCTGATATAGCTTTGTTCCCCAATCGTTTCAAAAAACAAAGTGACATAATGAAGGAGCTAAACTTTTCTTCTGCTGAGCTTTCATTATTAGATAAGGCCGCAAATTACTCTAATCAATTGATTGCAATAGAATCTCAAGCACTGGATTCGATAAAAGAAGGCGTCTTTGCAAAAGGTCCTAAGACCCCACAAGAAGGTGAAAGCGTTAATGAATTTGCGCTGCGCATTGTATTTAATCAGGATTACCATAACGAAATCACTAAGATTTTGGAGCCGGTAAATCGTTTTTTTATCGCACTGGATGAGCGTACCGCCAACGAACTTCAAATGTCTCAAGATAATGTCGCGTTGTGGATAAACGTTAGTTTCATTATGCAAATTACCGTTGCACTGCTCGCGGGTTTATTAATATTCGTGATTATTCAAATCTTATTTAAACCCTTGCAAGATGCAATTTCTGCCATGTTGAATATTGCTGAGGGTGAAGGTGACCTGAGTAAACGTTTAAATGAAAAAGGGAAAACTGAGATATCTCAACTAGCCCATGGCTTTAATATTTTTGCCTCTCACATTCAAAATATCGTGTTTGAATTGGGTACTACAATTAAAGATATTTCAGACTCTTCAGTCCAGTTAAGTTCTACCGCTCACTCGACCGACCAAGCGATTACCGAGCAAAAGTATGGAATAGAACAAGTGCTTGTATCGTTAGAACAGTTATTACCTGCTATTCAAGAAGTCGCTGCCAATGCAGTACAAAGCGTCGATCTTGCAAATCTATCGAATGAGGCTGCAACCGATGGTCTCAAAATTGTCGGCCGAGCTATCACAGACATCAATTCGTTAGACCGCGATATCAATAACGCTTCGCAAGTGATTTCTTCTCTCGCCAAAGATACTGATGATATTGGATCGGTACTAAGCGTCATTCGAGGCATTGCCGACCAGACTAATTTATTAGCATTAAATGCTGCCATTGAAGCGGCTCGAGCAGGTGAACAAGGTAGAGGGTTTGCAGTCGTCGCCGATGAAGTACGTACACTGGCGAAACGAACACAGGATGCTACGGAAGAAATTCAGAGCATGATTGAAAAGCTACAACAAGGCGCCACCGAGGCCGTTCAAGTTATGGCGCATAGTAAAACACGCACCCTAGCCTGTGTTGATAATACCAAAGAGGTCGGTAACTCTTTAGATAAAATCACCACGTCTGTTGCTTCTATTACCGATGTAAATAATCAGATTGCAACAGCAACTGAAGAGCAAAATTACACGGTAGAAGAAATACGTCGTAATGTCGACAACATCAATCAACAGGTGGAATGTACCGCCAGCGGGTCAAAAGAAACAGCCAGCAATAGCGAACATACCATAGAACTTACAGGACAAATTAAGACATTGATTCAACAATTTAAAACGTCTTAATTCCAAGTTAAAAAGTCAGTCCCTCTGAGAATGAGCATCAGGGGGACTGCTCGTTCATTTTTAACTAGAAAATACTCAGCAATTGCAATTCACCCGTCATTACACTTTTTAAGATAAAGTAAGCCAATAATCCTGCTGGGCCAAACATCAAAGTAAGCATCAAAATAGGCAATAGTAATAGCTGGTGGATATCATAACGCGCGGCATCGGCAACGATAAAAGCACCCACGGCTAAGTCAAAGGCCAAATAATGGACCCAACCTGCTAATACAGCTCGTGGAGACTTGAAGAGATTAATAACCCCTTTTAGTGACCAGAAATTCCCTCTCATCTTATCTTCAGGATCATCTAAATGCTTACCCCAAAATATAAGATAGGTGTACAGCGCACTCAGTAGCAAAATGACAATGCCCATCGTCACTGGCAAGCTGAACTCCCAAGCGGGGAAAACGGCCAATAGGATCCAGCCTACGAGAGTGAAACGCGAAGCTATTTTAAAAATCAGTGATAATTTTTTCATCGATATTCCTATAAACAGTACTTTATTATTTTAATAAAACTTTCAAGTCTTCCAAAAACGTATTTTTCAAATCAATCAAACGGCCATGGAAAAAATGGCTAGCCCCTTCAAAGATATGAAAGTGTGGTTGCGGGGTTAATAAATCGACCCAATGTTCTACTTCATCAAAAGGCACGACTTCGTCGGCATCGCCCATATAAACATGGCTTTCGAATTCAAACGGTAAGTTAGAAGGCGCATCAAAGTGATGAACCGCAGGGGCGATTAAAAACAGCCCGGCCACTTTTTCGGGATGCTGACTGGCATACAAACACGCCACCCCCGCACCAAACGAAAAGCCCGCTAAATAAATAGTCTGCCAACCTAGCTCAGTCATCGCATAATCGACGACAACAGCCAAGTCATCTTGCTCGCCTTTGCCATGATCGTGTTCACCTTCACTTTGGCCAACACCGCGAAAATTAAAGCGAATCGTATCCAAGCCCTGTACATTTCCGACTTCTAGCCGCGAAGCACCGCGTACCAGTGTCGTTACTACCTTATTATCCATCGTGCCCGAATAAAGCGGATGTGGATGACACATAACAAAACCACATTTATGCTCACCTGAATTTCCTGATGATTCGTCCAAAACAGCCTGCTGCCCTAACCTAATATCCAACGCACCCGCAGGCCCCGCTAGGTTTACCGATTTTTCTGACCAAGACTTAACTGACATTTATTCAACCTTCTCATTGCGTGCACTGCTGAGCTTTGTATATGGGGCAAATAGTAGAGACAATTGATCAAACTTTCTACATAGCGTTATACCTAAACGTTATTAGAATCATCTTTTTATATGCGTCTGCTCTTGGTATAGTGTCGCCATCCGAGGAGTGTGTCCTAAGCAATGCTTTAAAGCAGCGTTAAGATGCACCCTATTATCTCTTTTCCGTTCAATAACTCCGAAAGTGATTATGACTGAGTATAACCTGACTCACCTAAAACAATTGGAAGCTGAAAGCCTCCATATCATCCGCGAAGTCGCCGCCGAATTTGATAATCCGGTAATGATGTACTCCGTTGGTAAAGATTCCGCGGTAATGCTGCATTTAGCGCAAAAAGCGTTTTTTCCTGGCAAGCCTCCGTTCCCATTACTTCACGTCGATACCTTGTGGAAATTCAAGGAAATGATCGAGTTTCGTGACTATATGGCGAAGAAAGTTGGCATGGACTTATTAGTTCATACCAACCCAGACGGCATTGCAGATGACGTAGGACCTTTTACTCACGGTTCTTCTAAGCATACCGACATCATGAAAACGGCTGCCCTTAAGCAAGCACTAGACAAGTATGGCTTTGATGCTGCATTTGGTGGCGCTCGTCGTGATGAAGAAAAATCTCGTGCGAAAGAACGTGTTTATTCTTTCCGTGACGAAAACCACCGTTGGGACCCGAAAAATCAGCGTCCTGAATTGTGGAACATCTACAACGGTAAAGTGAACAAGGGCGAAAGCATCCGTGTTTTCCCATTGTCTAACTGGACCGAGCTCGACATCTGGCAGTACATCTACTTGGAAGGCATCGAAATTCCAGGTTTGTACCTAGCAGAAGAACGCCCAGTGGTTGAACGTGATGGCATGCTCATCATGGTTGATGATGAGCGTATGCCAATGAAAGAAGGCGAAACGCCAGAAATGAAGATGGTTCGTTTCCGTACTCTTGGCTGCTATCCATTAACCGGCGCCGTGGAATCGACTGCAAATACATTACCTGAAATTATTCAGGAAATGCTGCTAACCACTACGTCTGAACGTCAGGGCCGTGCGATTGATCACGACTCTTCCGCGTCTATGGAAAAGAAAAAGCAAGAGGGTTACTTCTAATGTCAAACCAATCAAACCTGATTGCAGACGATATCCTTGGCTATCTGAAGCAGCACGAAAACAAACAAATGTTGCGCTTTCTTACTTGCGGCAACGTAGATGACGGTAAATCGACTTTGATCGGCCGTCTTCTTTATGATTCCAAGATGATCTTTGAAGATCAGCTAGCGGCAATCGAAAGCGATTCTGCTAAGTCTGGTACTCAAGGCGACAAGATCGATCTAGCATTATTGGTAGATGGTCTAGCCGCTGAACGTGAACAAGGCATTACCATTGATGTTGCTTACCGTTATTTCTCTACCGAGAAGCGTAAGTTCATCATCGCTGATACTCCAGGACACGAACAATATACGCGTAACATGGCGACCGGTGCTTCTACCTGTGACCTAGCGATTATCTTGATCGATGCCCGTTATGGCGTGCAGACGCAGACTAAACGTCATTCGTACATTGCTTCATTGCAAGGTATCAAGCACGTTGTTGTTGCGATCAACAAGATGGATTTGATGGACTTTAGCGAAGAACGCTACAACGAAATCAAAGAAGACTATTTAGAATTCGCCAAGAACCTAAATATTCCTGATATTCAGTGTGTACCTCTGTCTGCCCTAGACGGCGACAACATCGTGAACCGCTCAACGCGCTCACCTT